>Ga0209517_10000246_pt1 | contig 96833 bp, 79 predicted proteins | sample PeaSoiMetSII2010_FD_187695 | JGI IMG/M metagenome (GOLD analysis project Ga0209517, IMG submission 187695) | Peat soil microbial communities from Weissenstadt, Germany - SII-2010 (SPAdes) (version 2) | ecosystem: Environmental > Terrestrial > Soil > Wetlands > Peat | place: Germany...
TAGCTAAGCGAATAGCGCAGGTACCAACGAAGGCAGAGGACGATGATCTCGTCTTGAAAGTGCCGCCCGCGAAACAGTGCTGGCCGCTTGTTCTCCACTCGTTCACCCTACCAGACCCGTACTCAACGCGTTTGCGACACATCCTTCGATTCCAATCTCTACAGCGTGCCCTACAACCTGGTGCACGAGTTGATGGAGATTCGCTCCACGCCCACCACGGTCGAGATTCTGCACAAAGGCACACGCGTGGCGTCCCACCTGCGCAGCCGTGGACGCGGACAGGCCCTCACCCAGGATGAGCATCGACCCAAGAGTCATCGTGCCCATCTGGAATGGACTCCTTCGCGGATGGTGCATTGGGCGGAAACCATCGGGCCCAACACCGCGCGGCTGTTTGAGCGGATTATGAACGACAAGCCGCATCCGGAGATGGGTTATCGCGGCTGTCTGGGCATCATCCGGCTGGCGGCAAGGTACTCGGCGCAACGCGTGGAAGCGGCAGCCGAGCGCGCACTTGCAACCGGCGCGTGTCGCTACAAAAGCGTCGAATCGATTCTGAAGAACTCTCTGGACCAAGTGCCGCCGTCGCCGCCACCGCCCGCGGCTACACCGCCACCCCATGACAACATCCGCGGGTCGGAATACTTCGAGTGAGGACATCATGCTACAGGAACCCATGATGGAAAAACTCGTGGCTATGCGGCTGCTCGGCATGGTGGATGCGCTCAAGACGCAGGAACAAGACCCGGCTTCGCGCGAATTAAGTTTCCTGGAAAGACTCGGCCTGCTGGTGGATCAGCAGTGGACGTGGCGCGAGAATCAAGCGCTGGCGCGGCGACTGCATGCCGCCAAACTCAAAGGAGCCTGCGTCGAAGAAATCGACTATCGGGCTTCTCGCGGACTGGACAAGAGCGTGATCCGGGCGCTGGCGCAGAAGTCGGTCTGGGCTCACAATCACGAGAATATCTTCGTGCTCGGACCCACCGGTGTCGGCAAGAGCTTCGTCGCGTGCGCACTGGCGCAAAAGGCGTGTCGCGATGGTTACTCGGCGTTCTACACTCGCGCCGCCGCACTGTTCCGCGATCTGGCGATCGCACGCGCGGACGGCAGTCTGCGCAATCTGCTTGTGCGACTGAGTCGAATCGACGTGCTGGTGATCGACGATTGGGCCATGGCTCCACTCGCCGAAACCGAGCGGCGCGACTTCTGGGAGATCTGCGAAGACCGTTATCAGACTCGATCGACGATTCTCACTTCGCAGCTTCCAGTCGCACGCTGGCACGAGCAGATCGGAGACCCTACCGCAGCCGACGGCATCCTCGATCGCCTGGTTCACAACGCTCACCGCATCGAGATGCGTGGCGATTCCATGCGCAAGAATCGGAGGAAGCCGAATGCTTAGCGCTCTCGCCATGCCCAGAGGACGACCGCTCGGTCAGGGTAGTTTCCGCTAGCGCGTTATTCGACTTTTGTGATCGTTGCTTGGCGAATCCAGAGCTTCCAGACGCCATTAAACTGCTTCCACACATCCGTGAATCGGCGATGCTCGATTTTCCCCGCGAAAGGCGCATTCTTATTGGGACGCGTGACCTCTTCGCCCATGATCACGACGACATCGCCACGCACGCCGGCAAAATCGATTGTGCGCTCGGTACCCGGCACGTAGCTGATTTGGCTCGCTTTGAGGCGAGCGATCACATTCTCCCGGTTGGCGACTTTGTTGATCGGTGCGTTCACCAACAGATCGGGTGCCATCAAATTCTCGATTCCCGCAACATCCAGCGCCTGCATTATTTCGCCAAGACGTTTTTGCGCTACGAGCGCAGCCACCACGCGCGGATCGCTCGCGGATGGTTCATACACTGTGTCTGAAGCTAAACATGTCGACATCGCGAGGACGATTATACCTACGGGTGCGCAGGCGCGTGAGATCGACGCAAGAAACATTTCTCCTCTCAGGAGGAAACTCTCACTCTTCTCCCAGGCACTCGCTTTCTGTTTCGATAGGTGTCCGTGAGTCACAAAAGCTCCTTCCGGCTAATAATACCGCCTCGCCCAGGCTGACCTGAACCTGTTGGTCCTGCAAATTGTGGAGGGCTTCAGCGGAACGCCACGGGGAAGCTCGGCTAACCGAAGCGCTGATCGCGCTCCGGGTCTCTCCAGCGCTGGGTGGGGACAGGGACTGCTGCCCCTTTCCCCACACCCCTTTCTCCGCTAGCGGCGCTGTTCCTCCGCTACGCTCAGGACAGGTTTTTCTTGACGAAGCCGAACACTTCCTGCACAATCGAAGTGCCAGCGTCGCTGCGCTCCGAGAACTGTTCGCCTTCGGCCCGGAATGCCGTTCGCGTTCCCTTCGGAATCAGTGTTCGCCTTCGGCGGAATCCTCAATTACTCCTAAGATCTTAAAAATGAACATTTTTTTGTAGAATTATTGCCGTTTCAAACCGCTGGACCCAAACCAGTCCTTTCGAATGTTCCACATGGCTCAGACTTGACGCGATCTTCTGATGGGGGGAAGTTGCGTTCAAAGGAATTACAACAGAGTTTGGGATAGTCGGTTCCGTGCTTCGCCCCGACGCTAAATCATTTTTTTGAACAACGAAAGTTACTTGGAGTTTGCGCCGAAATCGCAGGTGGCGATGGGGTCGATCCAAAATCGAGGATCGGTCAACTTCAAGACGATGCAGGCAATCTCATCGAGGGAACGGCCCGCAGCTCCATCCCCGAGGTATGACTTTAACTCGTCAATTCTTCCTGCGTAACACTGTTCTCTGCATTCGGATCGTAACTAGAAGTCAGGATCTTGAGTGCGAGCAAGAACTCGTTCAATCGCGCCTTGATCCACATTCACATTCTGGGCGACAAGGAAAGGCGGAGACAATTAAGAAATTCCTGTGTTGCAGGTAGGACTTGGGATCGACCGAATAATGTTACTGAATATACGGCTATGGCGGTGACCAAGACCGAGTTTGTCGTTTTCACGAAAGCCGCCTAACATGGCCGTCCCATCGAATTCTCGCGCAGAGCCGAAAAATTGATCATTAAACGGCCTTGAATTTCGCAAAGCAATGAGCTAAATTACAATTATTAACCTCAGGAGCTTAATCCCCACCGACACTCGGGCGCACCCGTGGGGTACGGTTCCGGTCATTGAGGTGCGTTTTGATAACTCAAAGACCCGAGCGGCTGTCGGCCCGGACAGCTGCAAACAAACCGAACACAGACCTGCCCTTTGACCCCAAGAGATTCTTGGAAAAGGTCGGCCAAGGAAAGACAATTGCTGATTACGCGGCGGGGCGGATTGTCTTCTCGCAAGGTCAGCCTGCGGACGCAGTGTTTTACCTCCAGAAGGGCAAGGTCAAGGTCACGGTGGTATCGAAGGCAGGACGCGAAGCAATCCTCGCAATACTGGGGACTGGCGACTTTTTCGGGGAAACCTGCCTCGCTCAACCTCTCCGCGTGTCAACCGCGACAGCGATCAGCGATTCAACAATCGTGAGAGTGGAGAGGCGAGCTATGATCCGGGTGCTGCATGAAAGGCACGAGGTTTCAGAACTCTTCATAACGCATTTGCTGGCCCGCACCATTCGAACGGAAGAGGACTTAGTGGATCAGCTCTTCAACTCTAGCGAGAAGCGTCTGGCGCGAGTTCTTCTGCTACTGGCAAATTTCGGGAAAGAGAAGCCCGAGCTCATGATCCCGAATATCAGCCAGCAAACGCTGGCAGACATGATTGGTACCACCCGTTCGAGAGTCAGCTTTTTTATGAACAAGTTCCGCAAAATGGGCTTTATCGACTACAACGATGGGTTGCATGTTCACAGTTCGCTTCTCAATGTAATTCTGCTCGATCAGGAGCCCGCCGGGCCCGGCAGAACGTCACTGCTGGCGAACGCGGCTTCCGCCACGCCAGAGAAATAGGCTTCTTCAGGCCTTTGAGTGGTGGGGAAGCTAGGCTCCTGCCGTCCATTCCCTCCGTCGTTACCTAATAAAAGCCGGGAATTTCCGGAAAAATAACATAAAACAAAAAGTGCCAGTCGTGTTCAATATTGTACATACAACATCTCGAACCAGATATATCCTAGACCAAATCTAAGGGTTTTCTTGGATAGCATGCTAGTTGCTTCCATTGCCGATCCAGTATCAGAGCACTTCGCAGGCCGACTCGTCGCGAGCAAGTTCAAGCTCTCGATAATGTCGCCATGCTGGAGCTGCACGAATGGCTAAACCACATGCGTTTTAAGCTGTTCGGCGGACTGCGGCCATGGGACCAACAGGACGCCGTCGAAGAGACCTTCATTCGGACGCTCGAATTCGCGTACAAGATCCGCAATCCAGGTGCGCTCTACGGGGCATGTTTCACGATCGGGTTGCGGGTGCGGGCGCAGCGCGTTACGGATTACATCCGAGAGCGTTGCTGCCTGCCTGGCGTGGTGCCGTTCGTTCCGTGGCATCCGGAGCGTCGTCTGATTGAAAGGGATCGCTGCACGGGCGCGCTGCTGGCTATCCGAACCCTCCCGGCGTTTGACCAGGAAATACTCCTGCGGTTCTTTTTCAAGGAGCAAACGCCGGAGCAGATCCAGTTCGAGATGCACCTGACCGAAACACAGTTCCGGCTGCGCAAGAACCGTGCCATCAGCCGGGTTCGGCTGCGTGCGAACGCCATACTGGCAAATGTTCGGATCAGCAGATACAGCGGAAACGGTGGTGTTGCCCATCTATTTTCTTCAAAGGGACCATCGCGTAGTTAGGAGCGCACTTCCATGCTTGAAAAAGGTGTGAAGGATGTTCTGGACACGGAGCCTCAAACCTCCCCACCATTGAAGAGTTCGCATTCCCCGGTTTCTGAGGAAACCGTATCGCGCGACGAAATGGAACGCAGGTTGCTGGTCGCCTCCGAAACGCGATTCCGGCGCCTGTTTGAAGCTGCAAGAGATGGAATACTGCTTCTCGATGCGGACACCGGAAAGATTACGGACGTGAATCCATTCCTCGAAGAGATCTTGGGGTGCTCTCGCGAGGAGTTTTTGAACCAGAAGCTCTGGGACATCGGCCTATTTGAAGATGTCGAACTGTGCAGGCGCACTTTTGAGAGACTCCAGCAGGAATGGTATGTGCGTTATGAGAACCTACCGCTGCGACACAAATCTGGAGAACGCATTGAAGTGGAGTTTGTCAGCAATGTCTACGAGGTTAACGGCAAGAAAGTAATCCAGTGCAACGTTCGCGACATCACCGAGCGCAAGCGAGGAGCCCAAGCGTTGCGTGAGAGCGAAGAACGATTCCGACTAACATTTGATCAAGCTGCGGTCGGTATCGCTCATGTATCCCCCGATGGACAGTTGCTGCGTATCAACCACAAGTTCTGCGAAATTGTTGGCTACTCGCCCGAGGAGTTGCTAGCGGGGAAGTTTCAGAACATCACTTATCCCGGCGATCTGGAGGCGGACCAGGCGCATGTGCACCGGATGCTCACCGGAGAAATACAGTCGTACTTGATGGAGAAGCGCTATGTCCGGAAGGATGGTTCTCTGGTCTGGATCAATCTTACGGATGCGCTCGTGCGCCACTCTTCGGGCGATCCTAAGTATTTCATCTCAGTCGTTCAAGATATCACCGAGCGAAAGCATTTGGAAGAACAGTTCCTTCAGGCTCAAAAGATGGAAGCAGTCGGCAGTCTGGCAGGCGGTGTGGCTCACGACTTCAATAATCTATTAACCGTCATATTCGGTTACTGTGAGATCCTACTGAACGGACTTGGAGACCACGATCCTATGCGCCGCGAGATCAACGAAATCAAGACGGCCGGAGAGAGGGCCGCCACGTTAACCGCGCGGTTGCTTGCCTTCAGCCGCCGCCAGGTTGTGCAGCTAAAGGTGACTGATTTGAACACGGTAGTGGCAGACATTAAGGAGCTTCTGCATCGTTTGATCGGTGAGGATATTCGGCTGATCACGAGTGTTGAAACTGGGCTCGGGCTTGTCAAGGTCGACGGGGGGCAGATTGGGCAGGTCATCATGAACCTGGCAGTCAACGCTCGCGACGCCATGCCCAAGGGCGGCACTATCAGCGTTCAAGCGACCAATGTCAGCTTGGATGACGAGTACGCCCGCAGCCATGTAGGAGTTCAGTCAGGCCCTTACGTGATGTTGAGCGTTAGCGATACGGGATGCGGAATGGACGCGCAGACTAAAGCTCGGATGTTCGAGCCCTTCTTCACCACTAAGGAGCAGGGTAAGGGTACGGGCTTGGGATTGTCGACTGTCTACGGGATAGTCAAACTACACAATGGACATATCTCGGTGGACAGTAAACAGGGAATGGGAAGTACCGTCAAGATTTACCTGCCAAGGGTCGAGGGAGCCGTTAAGGCGTGCGCCGAACCGCTGGCTGAGGTCAAGGGAACTCGTGGTATGGAAACCGTTCTCCTTGTCGAGGACGATGATCAATTACGGCATCTGACTTCCCAGATCCTCCGAGGCCAGGGTTATACCGTGTTGGAGGCCGACAGCGGCGCTGAAGCACTCCTGATAGCTGAGCGACATCCCGGTCCGATCCAACTGATGTTGACCGACATAGTAATGCCCGGGATGAATGGTTACGTTCTCGCCGAGCAGCTGAGGTCGTCGCGTTCGGATACCGCGGTGCAGTTTATGTCCGGTTACCAGGGGGACGCAATTTGGAATCAGGAACCACTACCCCCGAACGTCTCGCTAATAACCAAACCATTCACACCAGAACGCTTACTCGGTAAGATCCGGGAGGTACTGGATACCGTAGAAAAGGGATCCCACGGTAACGCAATGTCTGCGTCTTTGGGCGCCTGAGAATATCTTGTTACGAAGTGTTAATTATGCGATCAAAATGGGCGCACCATGACTTGCGGCGGCTACGAACGCCTCCCAGATTCTAGACACGCTCGGGATCGCCTATCGTAGCCAGCGGAAAAGCACCGCAGCGCTAGCGAAAGAAGGGAACACGTCATGGTCAAACAACGGAACAAGCCCGACCCAACAATCGATCCAAGCACGAAAACACTAAATGCATGCGCGCGGATCGACGGCAACGGACAAAAAGAGACAGAGCAAATTGCCACACTCGCCTACCAACTCTGGTTGGACCGAGGAGGACCGCACGGATCACTTGAAGAGGACTGGTTGCGTGCAGAACGAGAACTGCAAACCAGACAGTGAAGTGCCAGACCGAACGAGGGCAACCGCACTCGTGTGGACGAGTAGGGAGAGCACTTCAATGAGCGAAAACAGTCGGGAGAGGTGGTCCCATCGGATCCGCACAAGACCTGTTAAACGAACAAACCCGAACAGCATAGCTGCCACCTATTTCCCTCGTTCTTCTCCGGCTCCGGGGAAGAGGAGATGCGTGATGGGAAGGATGCCGTCATGAAAAACACCCCCGAGATCACGACGAACGGAATTGTTCCAGTTCTGTCGATAAGCCCGATGGAAGAGGATCACTTCTTTCTGCAAAACATTCTCAATCGCTTGCAAGGAACGCTAAAGCCGAGCGGTACCTTCACAGTAAAGTCCTGCGCCACGCTTGCCTCCGGGCTTACTGCTCTGCGGCAGCGTCAATTCGAAGTTGTCGTCTGTGAGCGGGATTTGCCGCCGGGTTCGTGGAAGGACGTGCTCGAACAGGTGACCATCCTGGCCGATCCGCCATCTCTCATTGTGACGTCGCAGCTTGCAGACGAACGCCTGTGGGCCGAAGCCCTGAACCTGGGTGCCTACGATGTGCTGGCAAAGCCTTATGACAGGACTGAAGTCATGCGAGTTGTCAGTGGAGCGTGGCGAGCTTGGGGTGGGCCAGTGCGGCTCCCAGCGCGGAAGGAACGCTTTAAATGTAAAGTCGCTCTGGCGGCCGAAGCATCGTGAGGAAGCACAAGTGTTAGGCTGAGTGACGTCACTTGTGTATCTCACAAATCCCGATCTGTTTGAGATCATAGAGGTTACGACCTCCCCGCCAACTTCGTTCCGATGCTCAGCCTTTTGCTCGCGGGCCAGATACGGGGATCGAAGAGATCATAAGCGTCGGCGACCGGTTCAGGGCTCAAACGATTAGAACCGGACTTGAAGGCGTGATCCCTTGATCGCCCATTTCGGTCGGCACAACCCGTTCCGCCACGCTCATAACTAACCTCGGATAACTTGGCCGCGTTAACTTCTGGAATATTGCTTGGCCCCTGGTCGCGCGAGCAGACTGGTTGTAGAACATTGCGAGGAACGACGCGCGTTTGGCGACTCGCAAAAGCTCGGTGTTAAGGTCCGAGACCGCCATGAAGTCGTTTCGACCGGTGTGCATATCGCTCATCCCGCTGGCCCCTAGTAGGCGAGCTTGGATCCTCGCAGTTATCGTTTCTCTTGGTAACCCACCAGTCTTACCTGGACAAGACGCGAAGTCAGCGCCCCCCCTTCCAGTCCTTACACAAGCACAGAAAGTAAGAGTATTGACGACGGAACAGGCGAACCTTGGCTATACTGTCCGCTTACGCGGAGTGGTCACATACGTTGATGACTTTGCCTTGTTCTTGCAGGATACGAGTGCCGGGATTGCGGCTCTGGCCCCCGGTGTATCGCACAGTGTGCATGCTGGCGATCTGGTCGACTTGAACGGCATCACGGAGTGTCCCGACTTTGCTCCTCAAATCAATAACGTGCAGCTTCGGGTTATCGGACAGGGTCGGATGCCCGTGCCAAAGCGCCTATCCTTCGAACAATTAGCATCGACAGAGGAGGACAGCCAATGGGCTGAAGTCGAGGGCATCGTACAAGCAGTGGTGAGGGACGAGATTCCGATTCCACCTGCGGTCGATGTAAGCCAGGCTATGGTTGTGGCAGTCAGCGGTGGCTCGTTGCTGGCGCGAGTTCCCTGGATGTCCGAAAGCGAAGTCGAGAGATTGGTGAACTCCCGTGTACAGCTCCGTGGGGTTGCTGGCGCGATCTACAATCAAAGAAATGAATGGGTAGGTGTGCGGCTGTTCGTTCCTGACCGGCGGCAACTCGAAATCCTTGAGCCTCCGCCAGCCGATACCTTCGCAATTCCCTTACAACCGATTTCCAGCGTCCTGCGCTTCAACTTGAAGAATTCATCCGGTCACCTTGTTAGGATCGAGGGTATTGTTACATTGCAGAGGTCAGGCAAGGAACTGTTTGTTCAGGATGCCACTGGCAATATCAATGTCTTGACGCGACAGACCACGCAGCTCCAACCAGGTGACCGCGTGACGGTTGTGGGCTTCCCGGCTGTCGGGCAATATACCCATGTATTAGATCACGGTGTTTTTAGGAATCTCGGTCATGGCCCAGTGCCCTCTCCGGTGTCTATGACCGCTCAACGAGCGCTAAATGGTGAATGCAACGCTAGTCTTGTGAGGATTGATGGTCTTCTTCTCGGACGATCACGCGAACAGCGGGAAGAGGTACTTACAGTCCAATCTGGATCCGTAACGGTCGAAGCCAGTTTGGAGGTTGGGCATCGTGCACTGGACTTCCTTGAAGAGGGTGGGCGAATTCAATTGACCGGAGTCTGTGTGGCAGAAGCCGACGAAGCACATGTCGCCCACGGCTTCCGTCTTCTGCTGTCCTCCCCCGCTGATATCGTGATCTTGGCACGGCCTTCTTGGTGGTCTCTGGGCCGGTTATTGGCGCTCGTGGGTCTCCTGGCCGTGTTCGTTCTGGCGACTGCAGTGTGGGTCTGGTTGTTACGGCGGCGCGTCCAGCAACAAACCGAGATGCTCAGGGAGACACTGGAATCCACGGAGAATGGCATTCTGGTCGCGGATGCCCACGGAAAGATCATTACCTACAACAGAAATTTTGCAGAGATGTGGAAAATCCCTCGCGACATTATGATGTTGAACGATGACAAGCGAACACTAGAATTTGTTGTTGGTCAGCTGAAGGATCCGGACGCATTTCTGACTAGAGTCCAAGAACTGTACGCCACTGGCCAACAATCGAGCTATGATCGGCTCGAATTTCTGGAAGGAAGAGTTTTTGAGCGGTATTCCAGGCCGCTCGCTTCAAGCGCTCTCTCACGGTGCATCATCCGCGTTTGGAGTTTTCGAGACATAACCGAACGCATACGCGCTGAAGCGGAACTTCGGCTTGCCAAGGAAGCCGCTGAGGCTGCAAACCGTGCTAAGAGTGAGTTCCTCGCCAACATGAGTCACGAGATCCGCACGCCGATGAATGGGATCCTTGGGATGACGGCGCTAGCTATGGAAACCACGTCCCCCGAGGAGCAGCAGGAATATTTGCGCGACGCCTCCGATTCCGCGGAATCCCTTCTCTCTCTACTGAACGATATTCTGGATTTCTCGAAAATCGAGGCGGGCCGGATGGAGCTGGACCCGATTCCGGTGTCGATCGATCATTTACTTGAGGAAACCACCCGCTTCCTGAGAACGGCTGCTACACAGAAAGGTCTGGCTCTTAGTTGGAACTCCTCGGCGAACGTCCCAACCCGACTTCTAGCCGATCCGTTGCGGCTTCGGCAGGTTTTGTTAAACCTGCTCGGCAATGCGATCAAGTTCACAGATCGCGGATTTGTCCAGGTTGCGGTGGACGTGGAAGGTGAAAATGACAGTGCGGTTTTGCTGAGATTCGCGGTAAGTGACACGGGCCCCGGAATTCCGCCAGACAAACAAGAGAGCATTTTCAGAGCGTTCTGCCAGGCGAATAGTTCCACGAGTAGAAAGCACGGAGGCACGGGACTTGGATTGACGATTTCCGCGCGGCTGGTGGACTTGATGGGTGGGCGCATTTGGGTAGACAGCCGGCTCGGCACTGGCAGCTCGTTCTATTTTACCGGATGGTTCCAAAGACCGCCGAGCGACCCACCACCCGTAGCGCGAGGGCCGGCGAAGATGGATTCCCATTCCCTTGTGCAGGGCGGCCAGCCGCTGGCAGAGTGCAAAGTCTCACCGTGTCACCGCTGATTCCTGCAGACCGCAAACTTCTTCGCAGAGCGCCCTAACTAAGCACGTGGATGATCACAAGCGTCGTGGTGGTTTCGAATATCGGCGAGTAGTGCAAATCAAGCAGACGAGAACCCGGGCAGGCAACAAGTCCGTAAGCGTCCGAAGGCGGTCGTCTTGATCGCTTAGGTGGCTTGTGACTGGGTGATACGCTGATAGCGGAATCGGCCGCGGATGTGGCTCAGGAAGTAGCGGCCTCGAGATTCGGCGCGGAGGAACTCCTGATACAGATCTTCGGGAACCTCGAAGTAGCCATAGACCTCGCCGCTGCGGAAGCGCAGGTATAGAGTTCTTGGTTCTGGCTCGTAGGCCACCGCGGCCAGCATCTTGGAGTCGAGCGGTTGCCAGTCCGTCGGTTTAAGTGTCCACTTAGAAAATACGTGGACACTTACTATTAAGAGTGAGTTATCGCAGTGTTCCATGGCAGCAACTCACCAATGCGGTTGATGGGATGATCGGAGATGCGCGTGAGGACATCGCGCAGATAGGCTTCCGGGTCGAGACCGTTCTGCTTGGCCGTTCCGATCAGACTGTAAATCGATGCGGCGCGCTCACCGCCGGAATCAGAGCCGGCAAACAGGTAGTTCTTACGACCGAGAACGACCACGCGCAGAGCGCGTTCGGCCGCGTTGTTGTCGATTTCCAGATGGCCGTCGTCGCAGTAGCGCAGCAGCGCGGGCCAACGCCCGAGCGCATAGTAGATGGCGGCGGCAACTGCCGACTTCTTCGACAGCTTGCCGAGCATGGAGTTCAGCCACTGATGCATCGAGTCAAGCAGCGGCCGGGCGCGAGTCTGACGTGTTTGTTTGCGCTCATCCGGTGGACGACCACGAATCTCGTTCTCGATCATGTAGAGTTCGGCGATGCGTCGCAGGGCTTCGGCGGCGATCGGCGAAGCGTGTGCCTGCTCGAGATCGTAAAATTTGCGACGCACATGGGCCATGCACGCCGCTTCGCAGATACGGCGGTCGGCATCTTCATACAGTGCGTTGAAACCGGCGAATGCGTCGGCCTGCAAGGTGCCGTGAAAGTCTCGTAAGTGGCGCTGCGGGTGTTCCCCCTTGCGATCCGGCGAGTAGGCAAACCACACCGCAGGAGGAGACGAATCGCCGCAGGGGCGATCATCACGAACGTAGGTCCATAAGCGCCCAGTTTTGGTCTTGCCTGTTCCCGGAGCCAACACCGGCACCGGTGTGTCGTCCGCGTGGAGTTTGCTTGCAGCCAGCACGTAGCGGCGCAACGCATCCACCAGTGGCGCCAGCAGACCACTCGCTTCCCCCACCCAGTCCGCCAGCGTGGAACGGTCGAGATCGAGGCCCGAGCGCTCGTAGATCTCAGCCTGGCGATAGAGCGGCAGATGATCCGAATATTTTGAGACGAGCACGTGTGCCAGCAGGCCAGGTCCGGCCAGACCGCGATCGATGGGGCGGCTCGGTGCCGGAGCCTGTACGATGTGGGCACAGTCGCCACAGCTCAGCTTCGGCCGGACGATGCGGATCACTTTGAACCGCGCCGGCACAAACTCGAGCAGTTCCGATACGTCTTCTGCGAACTGGCGCAGAGTACCGCCGCACTCCGGGCATTTCGTCTGCTCTGGTTGGTGGGTTTGCGTCTCACGCGGCAGATGATCCGGCAGCGGGCGCCGCGCAGGTCTTCTCCCTGGCATGCAGGCTGCGGTCGTCTGCGGCTGCACGTCGTTCGGTGGAGGAGCGCTTGCCGTTTGCGTCGATTCCAGATCCTCCAGCCGCAGTTCCAGTTGCTCAATGTGGCGGTCCAGCTTCTCGCTCTTGCGTCCGAACTGCATCCGCCGCAGCTTCAGGATGAGCAGTTTCAGATTCTCGATCTCGGTCTCGCGCGAGACCAGCGTTTCGTGTTGCGCGAGAACCAGCGCCTTCAACGCATCCGGATCCAGAGCATTCAGATCCGGCAGTGTCGGGGGCGTGGCAGCCATGGCTTCACTTTGCCATATGGATATTGCAGCCTCATGACAAGCTGCAAACAATCGCTGTGATTTTTGTTTTTTCTACACTGCCATCTCGGGCGTTGCGGTGCGCACCGGGCTGCGCCAGTCGATGCCTTCCAGCAGCATGGATAACTGCGCGCGGGTGAGCGCCACGGTGCCGCTTTCCGCTTTCGGCCAGACGAACCGGCCCCGCTCCAACCGCTTGGCAAACAGACACAGCCCGTCGCCATGTCGAGTAGGTCCAGGGAATCTCACCCTGAACCCCTCACAGAACCGTGCGTAAATCTCTCGATTTACACGGCTCTTGTTATCCAACCTCTTTCTCGAAAGCACACCAGTGGAGAAATAACCCCGGAGAACCTTCCTTCAGCCTGGCGAGCCATTCCGCGCTGCGCCGCTTGTGCCGCGACAGCGTCTTGTACTTGCGTCTGGCCCACTGCTCGAGCTTGCGGTCAATGTGTCGCGCTAGCCCTCGCATCGCAGTTTGATAGAACGCTCCGTAGTAATTCCACCACCCTCGTAGCACCGAGTTGTATTGCTCCGCCAGTTCGGCCAACGTCGCCGGCGTCTGGCGAGGAATGCGCCAACCTCGCACGACCTTCCGCATGCGTTTCACCGCATCAGAGCTCACAGCCGGCAGGAAACTCGTAAATAGCCGGTGCTGCTTGCTCATCGCCTTCCTTGGCCGGAAAGTAAAGCCAAGAAAAGTGAACTGCACGTTCGGAAAGGGCTCAGTGCGATTGCTGTCCTGGCAATACACGATCTTCGACTTCTCGGGATGCATCGTCAATCCACATTCCGCCAGCCGTTCCGCGATGGACCGCATGACATGCTCCGCCTGCTGTCTACTACTGCAGTGGACAACTGCGTCATCCGCATAACGGGCAAACGGACAAGATGGATTAGTGCGCTTCATCCAGACGTCGAACGCATAGTGCATGAACAGGTTCATCAAGATCGGACTGACCACTCCGCCTTGCGGCGTGCCACGCCCCCGTGGCACTTGAGTGCCTTCCGTCGTCTCGAACGGCGCCGTCAGCCACCGCTCGATATACAGCAGGATCCAGTCTTCCTTGATGTGGCTGCGTACCGCTTTCATCAAGAGGCTATGATCGATTTGATCAAATGCCCCCTTGATGTCAAACTCAACCACCCAGTCGAATCGCCAGCACCGTTTTCTAGTGACGGCTATCGCCTGCTTGGCCGACCTTCCGGGCCGATATCCATACGAGTCCGTATGGAACATCGGGTCCAGCTTCGGCTCGATGATCTGCTTGACCACGGTCTGCGCAATCCGATCCGACACAGTGGGGATCCCCAGCTTTCTCGTGCCGCCCTTTGCCTTCGGAATTTCTACCTGCTTCACCGGCGGCGGGAAATACGAACCCGATGACATCCGGTTCCGCAGCTTGTACAAATTCTTCGACAGGTTTTGCTCGAACATCGCGATAGTTTCCTCGTCGATGCCGGCAGCACCCCGATTGGCCTTTACTTGCTGGTATGCCTCCCACACTGCGCGTTTCGCAATGACATAAGGCTTTGTTGAGGTTCCGTCGCTCCTCCCCGCTCTCGGGTTGGCGTCTTCGCTCAACTGGACAACGCTGCCCCTTCGCTCCTCCCTCATTACAAGAGATTCTTCGCTACTATGGGCAGCTCCGCCCCTCGCCCTGGCATCGGTATTCTTCCTCATGGTGTCAGCCACTTGTCATTTCCCTTTTCATCCAGAACGAGGTTCTCACGTTCCGCACCAAAGCCTGCGCTGAGCTCATGCCGCCTATACACCGACTGTCGCCGGGCCAGTACGCAGGTTTCTTCCCGGCTCATCCTGGAGCTAGTGGGCGGCTCCAGTTTCGACAGTTTCTTAAATTCTTGACGATGCGTCATCGGACGGTTTGCTTTCGCTCATCTTCTCAACGCTCACCTGACGTCCTCTCGGACGCCTTTTCCTCGGACGTTCACTACCACGCCTTTTGAGCGCAGCAGCTCCGGGCGGTTTGAAGCCGACTCCTGAAAGCCGACCCCGGGAGACCTTCTCCCATCTTCAGTACAGCTCTGCAAGTCTTCACTTGCATTCGTGACACACCCCACCACAGAATCTTGATCAGGTCACCGCGCCGGCCGCGAAACACGAACACGTGCCCACAGAACGGGTCCTGTTCCAGCTTCGTCTGGACTGCTGCGCTGAGCCCGGTGAATCCACGCCGCAGATCGGTCACACCGGCTGCGATCCAGATCTGGGCGCCCGTAGGGACGGTAATCACGCCAGTAGGCAGTTCAGCACGACGCGCAAGCAGTCCGCATCCACAGCGCCTTCGATGCGCAGCCGGCCTCGCGGCAGTTGCAGTTGGATCGTCCCCGGCGAGACGGAGGATGAAGTTGCGGCCGGAGGCTGAACCGGAGCAGCAGGCGTATCAGAAACTGTTACCGGCAGCAGTTCAACGGCTTGTGCCGCGCGGGTGTGTGCGCCCAACCGACCGCGCTGATACAACCGCCGCCAACCGAAAACCTGGTTGGCATTGACCCCGTGCGCACGTGCCACTCGCGCCACCGAAGCTCCCGGCTGAAAACTCTCTTCGACCATCCGCCGTTTCTCAGCGATCGAATATCGCCGCCGCTTAGGCGCTGCTGGAGTTTCCCGCAACCCTGGCTCGATCGTGACTTGGGCCGAACTGCTCATCATCCTCTCCGTGGCTTCCCCACATCAAGGATGATCCGTTAGCCCACCACAAATCTAGACGGCCAAGACCGGACGGTTACACAAGTCCCTGGATACGGCGTTCTCGCACATTGCACGAGCAGGTCGGCCGTCTTGCCGGGCGGGGAAACGAGTGATGCCACCAGCGACCCAGACTTAGCGGCCCTCGCGCACAATCCGTTGCCAGATGCGGTCGATAGCCTCCTGGAGTTCGGGTCGAGCTGTGCCTCGAACTTGGTCCAAGTACGGCTTGGCTCCGCGGCCCATGACCAGGAGGTCCTGTTCCGCCATACGCCGCACGATCGGATCGCGGTCGAGCAATTTGGTCGCCTGGCAGATCGGTCGAACTCCCGGCTGTAACGCAGCTTTTTCGTGAATGTTGATAAGCCCACCGGCGGTACCGAGCGTCATCAACATCTCGATATGACCCTGGCCTCCAGCAGTCACCGCCGCATGCCCTCGCACGCTGGTTGTATCCTCCCGAGGCATATAGGAGATCTCGGGCGTGGAGAAGGTATAGAACAAATCTTGTTTCAACTCTTCGGAGAAGCGCAGCCACGTACTGGCTGCATCGGTTGCCGCCTCCTTGGAAGGCGCCGGTTGCAGTTCTGTGGCAAAGAAAAATTTCAGGTCCTCAATGGTGGATACGAAATCAACTTGGCCGTTTTTGACAAAGAAGACATTCGAGCATTGGAGGTCCTGCGTCTGGGGGCACAGCATGGCGACGGGGTACTGACGGAAGACTACGCCGAAGAAACTGAAATTCGGAAAGGCTCGGCCTACGTAACCATCGACGATCGGCCTCACGGCAGCACCGTTGGCTCCGCGACTTTTAAGATAGTCCTCGACCAGTTGCTGGTCGTCCGCCTTGGCAATAGTTGCCGAGCCTAACAGCACGGCGACCAGACACTTTGCGTATGCTGATTTCCAGAACATCGGGCACCGCCTTGGCCCTGTTGGCTAACGTGATTATCCCATGCCGTGGACGCATGTCTGAAATGGCTGTGTCATCAAGCAACGGCATTCGAGGAGGCCATCCGCGACAGCGACTGATTCAGGGCTCAAACGAATAGAACCGGACTTCCGAGTCCCTGGGCCTAAGATCGGTGGGTCTGGCATTACGTGTCAACTTGAGTTGGCGGGCGTTCTCTGGTGGTGGTCCGGCATGTTTTCGAAACGTCACGCTCGGCCGACTTTCCAGCAGCCTGACGTTTCAACATATCGAACACGACAGGTGCTGTATCGAGAATGTTGTGATCTTTTTGGAAACCTTGGTCAGTGGAGTGTCGTGACGGGCCGTTGTGCTCGCCGCGCGAGCAGATAAAGAGTCGCCGGGCGCGTTCCCTCTTCCAGAACTTGAAAGCCCGCTTCCTCGATGCGCGCCGTCCACCAATTTGCGCCGTGAAAGCCCTGGTGCATCAGCATCGGTCCAAATGTGTATTGGAACCAGGGTTCTTTGGCTACGAGAATGATGAGGAAATCCCCATCGGGCTTCACGACCCTGGCGGCTTCGGCCAGCGACTGTTCGATCCCTTCGCGATTCAGGTGCTCGAAGACATACGCGCTGACGATGGCGTCGAATGTCGCAGGCGCGAAGGGAAGCTTGCGCATATCGGCGGTCACAATGGCTGCCCTCTGGTCCACGCCAGCGGCCTTAAAATTAGCTAGCAATCTCTGTTGCGGACTTTGGCTCGGCCCGAAATGCTGCTCAAAAGATTCACCGAAGAGATCGAGTGCGTCCAGAGTTGCGTGAGGACGAGCTTTCAGCACCATGATCGATGACCGGCCGGTACCAGCGCCGATGTCGAGGACTCGTCCCACACCGGAGCGAAGAAAACTCTGCGTGGGCAATGCCGCCTCGCCATTGATGTTGAGAACGAAGCGCGCCGCCAGGAAGGCAGTGCTTGACCACAGGAAGAGCGGACTCAGAAGGATTAAGGTCCATTTGGGCCACTGACGCCAATATCCAACAAGCAATGCTAAGCCAGAGCCGGCTACCAGTGGCAGGTGGCCATAGCTGAGCCACCAGGGATAACCAAAATCGAGATGAGCGCTTGTGATCATGAACCTAAGTGTGCGCTAGCGTTGCTGAACCGTTCCTGAACGCCTCGTTCAGCTGCCGTTCATCTCAGCTGCGCTATAAAGGTGTGATTGCGGGTTCTGGTTGTAGAGGACGAGATACTTCTGTCGCGGCAGTTGGCGAAGGCGCTGATGGCAGCCGGATACGCCGTGGATCAAGCCGGTAACGGGGAACGCGCCGACTTTCTGGCGCATACCGAGCAATACGACGCGGTTGTGCTCGATCTTGGAATACCAAAAGTGGATGGGCTTACTTTGCTTCGGCGCTGGCGAGACGGGGGTATCCTGGTGCCCGTTCTCGTTCTGACCGCTCGCGGCAGTTGGCACGAGAAAGTCCAGGGAATCGACGGCGGCGCGGACGACTACGTCGCAAAGCCGTTCCGCATGGAAGAGCTCCTGGCCCGCATTCGAGCGCTCATCCGCCGCGCCAGTGGCCTCGCCCAGTCCGAACTGCGGTGCGGCGCGCTCGCTGTTGATATACGCAACGCACGCGTCTCGGTGGGTGGGCATCCCGTCAAGTTGACCAGCCATGAATTCCGCGTGCTTTCGTACCTGATGCATCACCACGGAAGGGTCGTGTCGCGCGCCGAGCTTACCGAGCACATATACGCGCAAGATTTTGATCGGGACTCCAACACAGTCGAGGTCTTCGTCGCACGGCTTCGGCGCAAACTCGGCGCGCCGTTCATCGAGACGGTACGCGGACTCGGCTACCGCATGGCGGAACCGCCCCGCGGAACGATGCGTTAGTCATGTTGCGATCTCTTCGGTCCCGATGGATCCTCGCCTCGGTTCTGTGGACCGCTGGGATGCTGATGCTGATGCACATGTTCGTGCTGGCGGTGATGCACGTTTTTCCAGCCATCCGGGGAACGCATAGCGCCATTGCGGTCCTCGTCGGCGGCGCTCTGATGGCGGGAGGCATCGTCGGAGTACGCCAGGGCCTGATGCCGTTTCGGCGATTGCGGGAAAAATTGTCGGCGGTGCGCGCCGGTGAGGACCGGCGAGTAGCGGGAGAGTATCCCACTGAAGTCCAACCCCTCATCGATGAGATGAACGCGTTGCTGGAAGATCGCGAAACGGCCGTGAAACGCGCGGTTACCACCGCGGGAGACCTGGCACACGGACTCAAGACTCCGCTCTCATTGCTGGCGCAAGTGGCGGATCAGGCGGGAGCTGAGGGCCATGCCGAACTGGCGGAGAACATCAGCCGGCAGGTAGAACGCATGTCCCGCCAGGTGAACTATCATCTCGCGCGGGTTCGCGCGGCCGCCTCGGGAGCCGCCGGTGCACCCCCCTGCCCAGTGGCGGCCTGCGCCAGTGCTCTAGTGCACACTGTTTGGACCCTTTATGCGGGCCGCGGACTGAATATCTCGTGCGGCATCGCTCCAGAGCTTCGTGCGCGAGTGCAAAGGGAGGATCTCGACGAGATACTCGGAAACCTGCTGGACAATGCCTGCAAATGGGCAAAATCGAGGATCGTGCTGGACGCGTCCCGAAGTGGCGCCATGCTCCTGCTGAGGCTCGACGACGACGGACCTGGGCTGCCACCTGCTCAGCGAACCGTGGTGTTAGAGCGAGGGGTGCGGCTTGACGAGGCGTCTCCTGGTTCTGGACTCGGCTTGGCTATCGTCCGCGACTTGGTGGAACTCTACGGCGGATCCATCTCGCTCGAGGAGTCTCCGCTGGGCGGATTGCGCGTCGAAATCTCACTCCCGGCCCCCTAGGTGGCACAGACGCTCACACTACGAGACACTGAAGCTTCCGAAACGGCGTTCGAGGACGCCGCTGGCGCCATCCGCATTGCCGCACAATACGCGATGCTGTTTGCAGTCCGGACAACACAGCCACAAATCCTCCAGCCGGTACACCGCCTTCGTCAGCAACGGCGGCACGGCCGGTTAAAATGAGAGAGGGAATGCCTTGCATGAGCAATTTGCGAGATCGCGGCCATTTCGAAACCGCCTATGCCGGCAAGGCGCCCTGGGACATCGGCAAGCCGCAGGGGGCCATCGCCGAGTCGGTCGATCTGGTCACCAGCCCGGTTCTCGATGCCGGCTGCGGCACGGGCGAGAACGCGCTCTTCCTGGCAGCCAGCGGACACCAAGTCACCGGCATCGATTTCGTCGACGAAGCGATCCGCATGGCTCGCCGCAAGGCGGAGGAGCGTGGCTTGACCGTGGAATTCCAGGTGAAAGATGTGATGACGCTTAGGGATTGGGACAAGCGATTCGCCACCGTAATCGACAGCGGTCTATTCCACGTTTTCTCCGACGAGGGCCGCGTTCGGTACGTCGCCGGGCTTACCCATGTCACCGAGCCAGGCGGACGGCTGTTGCTACTATGTTTCAGCGACGAGGAGCCTGGCACGCAGGGCCCCCGGCGGGTCTCGCAGCGGGAGATTCGGGCCGCTTTTGATGATGCTTGGACGGTTGAAGAGATCCGAGCGGGGCACGCGGATGTCCGGCCCGACTTGGAGGGTCTTTCATTCTCCGCTGGCGGGCCGAAGGTCTGGTTCGCGATCATTCGCCGGAACAGTTGAAGTATACGCCGGCGCGGCACGACGCAAAGCGCGAGCTACAAGCTGGTGATTTGAAGGCGCACCGACGACCGGACGGACAGTTACAACCTCTGGGGTTAGGCTTCAGATATATCACCGGCACAAGCGCGGTTTGGGCGTTCGATCGGCCTAGGTCATCCGCCGACGCTAGGCCGATCATGTCTCCTATATTTCAGGGCAGACCAGAGATATCGCCTCCCCTTAATCTCTCTTTTTTACCAAGCTGACCGCCTTGAGGATAATCGCATTTTTTGGAATAGGCGGTCCGTAGCTGCTGCTGAAGCCTTGTGCAGCACCCCGAAAGCTGGTAGTCCCCTTCAGGCCTATCTCGGTAATCTTTTTCCCGAGCCGGGGGTTCTTCCATTCGTACGCGAAGAATGTGATGGGGTTGTCCTGTTGTCCTCCCAGCGGTACTGCGTCGGCGCCGTAGCAGTAATCCCACTCTGAAGGCCGCTTCGCCCAACTCCATTCCTGGATGTTGACGCCATAGCGAATGGGGATCGTAGTGACGAAGCCATCTTCGTAAACGACTTCGTACCAGCCCAGGAGATCGGCGGTGTCGTCCTGGTCCCAAAGCAATGCCCACCCCGGCCTGGTCGTGGCCGCACGCGCGGAAGCATGCAAAAAGATCAGGCTTGTGGCGTCTTCGCCGATCGTAATCGGACCGGAATCCTTGGGTAGTCCTGCCTTTTCAGCGCCATCGGTTCCTACGATAACCGCGACCTTTCCAGCGCGCTCGGATAAATCGAAGGGAACCTTCCCGAGCGTGGCTGTTGCACTCTCCATGCCGGCGAGGTTGACGTCCAAGCCTGATTCAACCGGCGCCATGTTGAAACTGGCGGAAATATGGGCCGGAACGATTGACGTTTCCGTGCGGCTAGGAGGTTCTTCGCCCCGAAATCGGGTTCGAATTTCCGGCATCATGGACTGGATAACGCCGGAAAGGTTCCGGCCGTACAGTGCGTCGCCGCGCCAGAGCATGTTGGCGCCGCCCAAAAAATCGGACAGCTGATCTTTCCCGAAGCCAATTTCATTCGTCGCGAACCAGACCGATGGCGCTCCGCCGACGATCGAGGAGCGCTTCATGCGGGCCTGCCAATTCTCCGCATTGGGATGCAGGTTGCCGAAAACCTGGTGGAATCCCATCTGGTCGAGTTGGGCTTCAAAACTCTCGACCTCCGCTTCGCTCTGCCCCGTGGGCGATGTGCCGTCTCCCGTATCGAAGGTTGACCAGAACCAGTTGAAGATCAGGACATCCTTTGGTATGAGACGGCTCACCTGTTCCGGACTCATCCCACCAGCCACCTTGTAAGTAAACCCGTCCGGAGCCTTCCTGGTTTGCAGGCCCTTACCGCGGACACCTTCCAGAAGCATGTCGCCCCAGATGATCATCGCGACACCCCTGCTAGCCAGGTAATCATAAATGGTTCGGACGTCTTCGCCGAACCGCTCGCCGATGTCCTTGTCCTTGCACCTTGGGCACAGCCCGACCGGCTGGAACAACTCATCGTGGCCGGCATGGACCCATTTCGGTTTCAGCAAGTCGATGTACTCGTCGTATACATCGAAGAGAAGTCTATAGCTGTTGGGATTCGAGGGGCAGTACACGCCCGGCCATTTCGCGCCGGGTGTCTCCGTCAGATCCGGATGCTCCGTCATGAGGTAGTAGCAATGCGTAAACGATGGCAGTTCTGGAATCAGCTCGATGTGATATCTTTTTACGAACCGCGCGAGATCGGCCACCTCTTCTTTCTCCAGATAACCGCCATCGGCGGTGTCCTGATGCGTGGAATCAGTCTCCCAATTGTGCGGCGTGCCGGGAGGAGAATGACGGCGCGAATAATTGGTGTCCTGCGCGAATTTGACCCAGCCAGTGTTTAACTCCGGATGCCGCTCAAAACGCATGGACGCGTTCATTTCCATGATGAGCGTGTTGTATTTGTACAAAGCCATGAAATCCCGGATGAAGCGCTTAAAGAACGGGATGTTGTTGCGCCCTGGAATATAAAGTTTGATGCCGCGAAACGGTTTGGCCGGCCAATCCCGGACGCGCACTCCTTTGAAGCGGAGCTGACCCTGCTCGCGGAATGCGAGTTGACGCAGCGACTGCAAGCCGTAAAAGGCGCCGGGGGCATCGCTGCCGGCCACCAGAACGATGTTCCCGCTGGTCTGGAGAATGTAGCCTTCCGGACCCGGATCGCGCAGGCTCACGGACAGGCTGTGACTTCCGCAATACGTCCGCACCAGGGGATTGTCGATCGATCCGATCACGATCATGCGGCGGTCCGGATCCAGCCGGGCCAACCGCTCGGTTTTCAGATGGACTGCGAATCGATCGCCCAGATCGTCGGCCAAGGACCGAGCCAGGAATAAATCTTGCTCTGAGGGGTAAGCCGGGACCGCTACGACCGCCTGCTCGTCCAAAACGAAATCGCTATCGGGTGTGATTTCGCGAGGCGTGGGGAAGATCGAAGGACCTTCCGCCGCAGCTACGCTTGGGCACAAAGCGAAGATTGCATATCCAGCGGCCGCAGCGATGACGCACACCTTTTCAAATTGAAATCTTCGCACCGTTCCTCCTTGTGAAAGCCGTAATTGTACTCTAGCTGTCTGATGTAAGTGATTTCTTTCTGAAAGTGTCAAGTTTTTCAGACGGCCTTTGGAAGGGGAAAAGCTTGGTAAATGAGCACGTCCAGTTGGGCGTCGGCGCGGTCGAGAGCGCTCCGCAGCGGAAACGGTAGAACAGCGTCGTTGCCGGTGAACATCGCCATGGCGGGCCGGAATACACGGGCATCCAGGCGGGAGAAGAGCCGTGCGACCTTCCAGCCGTAAGGCGTGACAAAGTAACGGTTGGTTCTGGGGGGTCGGTAGATCAGGCCTTTGAGCCGAAGCCGCCGCAAGTCGTAGGTCATCTGGTTGGATGTGTACTCAGCCACACTCACGCCCAGCAGGTCGGCCACGTGTTGGCGCAGATCGTGATTGCGAAAGCCGTCGATCAGATGGTGGAACAGCGTGAGCGCCAGAAACAGTGCCATCACGCGCGGTTGTCCGAACTTCAGGCCCGGTGACTTTTTGCCGTCCTCGGTGACGGCAGGTTGCACCTATCACCACTCGCAGCGGGTACGGTAGTCGACTAAATTGTTCCGCGCGGCCGGAGGTTCACCCGACGGCCGGTCGGGATGCCATCTTTTTTCCCCAAGACTCCCGCCTAACATGCACCAGAACGGTGAGATTCGTTCCAGCTCTGCCACTCGCGCCTCGATGTCTTCCGGGTTGTAGCGGAAGATGGCGAGCGGTAACGATCTGCGCAAAGCCAGCCATGACGTCGTCTCCAAAGCTTGTTAACTACTGGGTGTGCCGAATTATTCGGGTCCCCAAACAATTTCGTTAGCCCACCCGCCAGTTAACGGGGCGCAAACATCAAGCGAAACTGGGAAGGCCTACTCAGGTGACCATCACTGGCCGGTTTTGGGTGTCCACCGAGGGCCCGCCCGCTTTGGAGATTTCCCACCGGCGGGCCGCTACAGGCGAATCCCATCAGTTTTCTCTGTGACGGCAGGCAGCTTGTTGCGACCACTGCAGGGCATGCGTTACTTGTGTTTGGGGAGTAGACAGCGCGAGCCGCGACCGTTATGCTCAGTCACGCTCGCGGCTCTTCACAAGCAGGTAGCCTTGCCGCTCAGAACTCCAGGCGGAGCATGAACTGAATGCGCCGCGGGGTGCCGATCCCGGTGGCGCCGGGGTTCAGCACGCTGGTGATGATCCCGAAGCTGCCCGACGAGATATCGGTCGCCGGATCGCCGTAAGTCGGATGGTTGAGCAGATTAAACGCCTCGGCTCGGAACTTCAAGGCCAGCCGTTCGGTAATGGCCATTTCCTTCTCGAGCGCCGTGTCGATTTCATAGTACCCGGGTCCACGTGCAACGTTGCGTCCAAAGTTCCCCCACGTCCCAACGGCCGGTACCGCGAATGCCGCTGGATTGAACCAGTTGTTGATCGTTTGGTGGGCCGGGTAAATGGACACGCCGGGGACCAGGTCCGGCCGCTGATTTCTTGTGTTGCCGTCGGGCAGGTCCGACGGGTTCCGGTCTACTGTGATGTCAAGCGGGCGGCCGCTCGTGGCCGTAGCAATCCCACTCAGCTCCCAGCCGCCGACCAGCTTTCCCGCAACACCGCCGGCCTTTAAAAAACGCTTGCCCGGGCCAAACGGAAGCTCGTAGACCGAGTTCACCGAGAGGCTGTGGCGTACGTCAATGTCCGAGTCGCTATAGGAACACTTGATGCACGCATAGTTTTCAATGTCCGGATACTGGCCCGCTCCGAACCCGTTGTCAGACAGGGCGTGCGACCACATGTACTGGGTCTCCCACATCCATCCACTGGTGAGAGGACGCTTCACGGACACCTGAAGCGAGTGGAAGTTGGCGTTGCCGTGGTTAGCTTTCTGGTTGAACTGGCCAAAATCGGCCAATGGACGTGTACCCGTTAATGGATCGATGAGATTTACCTGAGTGGCGGAGAACAGCCTGTGCCCCTCGCTGCCCTGGTAAGTAATCTGGCCCAGAAAGCTATGCGGGAGCAGCCGTTGGACCGCCAAATCCCAGTCTTCGTCATACCCGTCCTTGCGATGCTGATCCCACGACTTTGGCGAGTAGGATGGGGCGGGCAGCAGGGACGGAAGAACGGGCCACGTGAGGCCTGGCACACTCGCTGACGAAACATCAAATCGTTGGCCCGTACTCTCGTGCCCGTCGCTGAAGTCGTCCATCTGGTTCGGGCTAAAGTACATCCCGAACCCGGCGCGGATGACCGTTTTTCCCGCGGATCCCCCAGGAACCCATGCCAAGCCCAGCCGCGGCATGAAGTCCGTGCGGTCCGGAAAATAGAGCGGCGTGCCCTTCGGGCAAAAGCCTCCGCAAGCAAGCGTCACGACAGCAATGCGGTCACGCACCTCATGCAAGACAGTGTAGTACTCGTATCGCAATCCCAGATTGAGGGTGAGGTTGGATCGCACCTTGAACGTATCCTGTACATAGGGCATATAATAGGTGCGGCGATTGCCGCCGAGGGTCAACTGCCCGACGAAGCTATAGTCAGCAAGAACGTTGTTCACGAAATCCTGCGGGCTACTGTATGTGAGTGCCCCGTCAGCGATCCCCTCGGACGAATTGTTTAGGCGATGGCGCTCAACGCCTATCCCCATCTTAATGGTGTGCCGCCCTTTAACTATGCTCAGATCGTCGTAACCGTCAATCGTGGTGCCGACCTCCGTGTCGAGTGAGTTTGTACTAGGGGTATCGAAGCCGGACACGCTCACCCCGACATAGCCGGGCTCACCGTTGGCTGTCGAGAGAGGAGACGTTCCATCAAAGTAGTGGTGCAAGGCGGAGCGGTTGAATCCCCCTCTGACCTCGTTAACAATCGTCGGCGAGAAGACGTTCGTCAACTGGATAACCAGATTGGACGGGCGTATGAGAGGGTTATCGCGGCCACCCAAGGTGTCCAGCGGTGAGCTGACGTTGGCGTCGTCGATGGAGACGCGGCCGAAGATGGAGGTTCTATCGGTGAAGTTGTGATCCAAACGGAATATCCCGCCATCCTCGCGCCGGGCGTCCAGCCCTATCGAAGTCCATTCGTCGGTCAGGGAATCGAGGTGCGTCTGGCCAATGGGCCAGGAATCGAGAAAGGGTTTGAGAACGGGCGAGGTCGCCGCCACGAGGTCCCGATACGCGACGTTGGGCACAAACCCAATTATGGTTGAGTGCAGGCGCTGCCGGAGTGCTTCGTAGTCGAGAAAGAAGAAAGTGCGGTTCTTCTTGATTGGGCCGCCCAGGCTGCCGCCGAACTGGTTCAGACGGAACGGCGGGACGCTCGGGCCATCGAACGGCGAGCGTGCGTCGACTACATCGTTGCGGAAGAACTCGAAAACGCCGCCGTGAAATGCGTTCGTCCCCGCCTTCGATACGATGCTGACTTGGGCCCCGGCCGACCCGCCCTTATCCGCGGTATAGACCGAGGAACTCACGCGGAACTCCGCGATCGATTCCAGCGAAATGGCCAGGCGCACACCCACCTTCTGGCTCTGCTCCTGGACGCCGGTGGCATCGAGTCCATCGAAGGTGTAGTTGCTGTCGTCTATGGCTCGCCCAACGAATCGCAGGTCCCTCTGGCCGCCGCCCCAAGTTGATGGCGCCCGGGGCGAGCGCCATGAGAACGGCCCAGTCCCGCCCGTTTATGGGGATGCCTTCCACTTGTTGTGATTGGACGACGCTTCCGAGCTCGGCGTTGGAGTTTTCGAGCGCCTGCACTGTAGCTTGCACCTCGACTCTCTGTATGGCCGCGCCCACCTCGAGCTGCGCGTTTACGGTGCGGGTCTGGCCGACTAACAGCGCGATCCCCTTCTGCTCGAAGGTCTTGAATCCATCGTGAGAGATCGTGAGGTCGTAGGTCCCGATTGGCAGGCCGGTAATGCTGTAAACTCCGGCATCCCCGGTTTCGACCTGCCTTTTGAAACCGGTGGTGGACGAGACGACCTCGACTTGCGAATTCGGAACACTCGCTCCACTAGTGTCCGTTACCGTACCGTTGAGGTTGGCCTGGGTGGCTTGGCCGTAAACCAGGCAAGTCGACAAGGCGACAAAAGTCATGAAGAACAAGACCATGCGGGAATGTGCAAGTGAGGTTTTCATCTCGTATTAGTCCTCCAAGCCCGAAGAATGGCGGAGCAGGCGCCAACCGGCATTACCGCTGGAAAAAACGTTCGGCAACCCATACTCCCGTCTGGACGCAAGAGTACCTCTTGATTAGCGATGATGCTATGGCAACCGAGGCGCATTGTCAATCAAATTCGAGCACGGCTCGACAATCTGTCCAATAGGCCGAACCGCCAGTGTGGTGACCGTTTTCTGGCATCTGTCACCGCTCAAAAATGCAGGCTTCGTTCTGGGCGGCGGGGCTCGCGACGGGCTGCTGTTGGATTGCTTCAATCCAATCGTGCACGGGACAGCGCGGCCCAAGGCAGCATCGAGACCCTTGCCGAACATAAGCCCGGAATTAGTGAACGCATGCCGGGCAGGGAACGACTCGGCCTACGTTGCGGCGCCAAAGAGCGCGCCGTTGGTGCCTGCCGCCGACGGTCAGACCGTCTATGATCTGAATCTCAACGTCACCTGGCTCGCCGACGGCAATCTGGCCGGCAAGGAAACATTCGGAGTTTCCAACATCAACAAGGATGGGTCGATGGACTAAGCAACGGCGGTCCGATGGGTCGCTGCGATGAACGCCCTCGACAACGGCGCCGGCTACCTCGGTCACAATAATTGGCAGCTTCCGACCGCTCCGGTCCAAGACCGCAGTTGCGCACGTACCGGACGGAACGGCGAGTCGTTCGGGTTCCATTGTTCGGGCAGTGCGCTGGGATCTCTGTACTATAGTTCGCTGGGTCTTCGCGAACCGAACACGGCTGTTCGCATCCCCACCAATGAGGTTGGCCCGTTCCACGATTTCCAACCCTATTTGTATTGGTCCGCTTCCCGCGGCCGGCGATCCGACGCAAGGATTTGTGAGCTTTTCGTTCAACACCGGATTTCAAGGGGCCAACGTACCGCTGAATTATCTCTACGTTCTGCCGCTGATCAAGGGCAAGCTGCCCGGCACGCCCCCCGCCACCGGCAAAGGACTCGAAGTCAACCCCGGCGGAAAAACCATCTATGACCCGGTCGCCCAAGTCACCTGGCTCGCGGACGCCAATCTGGCTGCCAAACGAACATTCGGTGTTGCAGGCATCAACTCGGATGGTTCGATGGAGCACTCGATGGCGGTTCAATGGATTGCCGCCATGAACAAAGCCGGGCAAGGTCGCGGGTACCTCGGTCAAACGAACTGGCAATTGCCTGAGACCGTGTCGCCCGATCCATCCTGTAGCATTGGGAGCAAAGGGACGACCGGATATGACTGTACGGGTAGCCCAATGGGTGATTTGTTCTATAACCAATTGGGGCTTCGCCGGGGAGAGTCCGTGGTCGCGGCTCCGGACGTCAAGGTCGGGTCCTTCTACAATATTCAGCCCTATCTCTACTGGGCGTGCGAAGGGGTAAGCGCCACGTCCGCTTGCCTGCCCAATGGACCCGCCGATGGGTTCGAGTGGAATTTCTCCTTCGGAAACGGCTTCGAGGGCACGAATCTCTTGGCGAACGATTTGTACGTGATTGTGTATTACCCGGGTTCGTCCACCAAGATACCCACGCAGTAACCACAGTTAATACGTCTTAACGCCGTCTCGGTTCGCGATCGCTTCCGGGATGGCCGACCACCCATTCCCAATCAGTCGCCGGAGTCTACAGCTCTGCCGATGAAAAGGACCTCTACTGAACCGAGTGATAGCTATCGCAACTTAGCCGTCCGACGCTGTCTAACGACAGCCTTGTCAGTCCACTGGTGATGCCGCAATGATGGTGTAGGAGGAGTGCGCCTCGCCTGGCTCGCTATCACGGTGGAAGCAAGTCATGCCCCGGAACGTCTGCGTTCTGCCCGGGGAAAACACTCAGGGGTCAAGCTGGTCGTGGGTTACCAAGTGCTTCTGGGTAATGTAGATTTCGATACAAACTGCAAGTATTTCGTGCGTTGCTTTGCTGGCATCGTCACACGATTGCGCGATTTGACAGGATTTTGGAGTCTTCGAAAAGGTCGAGCTTTGGCCTCGGTTTCCTGCTGCCTGTTCGGTGCCTCGATTTGCTCTAGCCAGACAAGTCTTCCAGCCCCTAGCGGAAGGCTGCCAACTCTCACTGAAGTCGGTCAGGTACAGAGGCTAACACGCGGTCAGGCAGTCCAGGGCTACCCCGTTCATGTGAAAGTGGTGGTTACCTATTTCGAAAGTACCACTAACCCTGAGATGTTCATCCAAGATGGCACAGGAAGCGCTTGGGTGCGATGGTCACCAGGTTCTCCAAAGCCGACACCTGGGCAGCTTGTCGATTTATGGGGAGTCACAACCCAGACCGATTTTTCTCCGGACATCGACAAAGCGCACTGGACGGTAATTGGCCAGGTTCCCATGCCCGCGGCGAAGCGCGTGACGTTCGAGGAAATGGCCTCGACTTCTGTGGATGCCCGGTGGGTAGAAATCGAAGGTCTCGTGCGGTCGGCCGAAATCCCTCCAAACGATTGTTGCCTCCAGTTTATCGTCGAGGTACCCGAAGGCCGCATTGTCGTTCGTGTCAGCGGCCAACCGACAGTTCCTGACCGACTGGTGGATTCCTATGTCAGGATTCACGGAGCCTGTGGTGCCATATATACGGCCAAGAACCAAATTGTTGGCGTAATACTCTACGTGCCTTCATTGGAGCAGATCAAAACGATTGATCCTGGCCCTGTTGACCCGTTCACTGCCGCTGCTCGCCCCATCGAGGCCCTTCAACGATTTACATTTGTAGGACGTCCGGAGCATAGAGTGAAAGCGTCGGGGATCGTCACCGCCCGCTTTCAGAGGGATCTATACATTGCGGATGAGACCGGCAGTGTCCACGTCGAAACCAACCAGACCGCTCCACTTTCCCCCGGTGATCGTGTTGAAGTGGTTGGTTTCGCCGGCTTCGTGGATTACCGGCCGGTTGTGAAGGATGCCATTTACCGCCGGACGGGGACCGCCTCAGTTCCGTCCGCCATGCCGGTTCAGGCCAATAAAGTGCTGGAGGACGATACCTATGATTCCGCTCTGGTCACTATTGAAGGCCAACTCACCGCGCGTGCAGTACTACCCAGCGAGGAAGTGCTTGTTGTGAAGCAGGCCGGCACTTCGTTTAGCGCGATCGGTCAGTGGAAGTCGGCAGCCGCGAAAAAGACAGTGAGCGAGGGTAGCCAGATTCGACTGACCGGTATCCTGACGATGGAGAAGGACGGCTTTGGGCAGCCGCAGCTGTTCAAGATTCGTCTGCGCTCACCTGAAGACGAACTGCTGCTGAGTAATCCACCCTGGTGGACCCTAGGCAGAGCATTGTCAATTCTGGGCCTGGTGGCGCTGATCGCGCTCACGACTTCGGCCTGGGTCCTTGTGTTACGGCGCCGCGTACGTTCTCAAACCGTCGAATTGCAGCGCAAGAATGACGAACTTGGAGCGGCGTTGAAGCGTGCCCAAGAGGCGACCCAACTCAAGAGCGAGTTTCTCGCCAACATGAGCCACGAGATTCGCACACCGATGAACGGCATTCTTGGTATGACTGCGTTGGCGAGGAAGGCCGACTCGCGGGAAGAGCAGGAGGAATATCTCGCGGATCTGAACACTTCCGCGGAATCCTTGCTTACTCTGCTGAACGACATTCTGGACCTTTCGAAAATCGAAGCAGGCCGCATGGACCTGAATCCAGCGTCGGTTGCTATTGTCGATGTCGTTAAGGACGCGATCCAGCTGCTTCGCCACACGGCCACGCAAAAAGGCATCGAACTCCGGTACACTATCACACCCGGATTGTTCCGCACAGTTGCTGCGGACCCGGTGAGACTCCGCCAAGTGCTTCTGAATCTGCTGGGCAATGCGGTCAAATTTACGGAACGGGGCTCGGTGACAGTCTCGGCCGAGGTCGATCGGGAAGATGAAGCCACGATCTACGCAAAATTTGCCGTCTGCGATACGGGACCGGGGATTGCTCCAGAAAAATGCAAGATTATTTTCGAAGCGTTTCGTCAGGCTGACGGCTCTACAACGAGAAGATACGGTGGCACCGGTCTAGGTTTAGCCATTTCTGTGCGCCTGGTGGAACTCATGGGCGGAAGAATCTGGGTGGAGAGTACGGTGGACGAGGGAAGCACCTTCTGGTTCACGGCGAGGTTCGGCAAACTGGACGGCAAATTGAAAACAGATTCAGAGCCCTGGGCAGCTAATGCGATTGCCTAGTTTCGTGTCCCTGATTCCTATTCGGTCGTCGAGACAATGCCACGAAAAGTGCGGTTATCGGGAAGAGGGTTTTTCAGTCGGATCGGTCGGCGACTCGGAAACTAGCCACTAGCGGCCCGGCTTAAGAATCCGGCGTTATCGCACATTGTCGGCAGCTATTTCTTGCCGCGTCCCGAAGACTCATGCGCCCGAACCCGACAACCGACTCGCGTCGACTGGCGCAGGTGATTCAGCTCGTGGTACGCTAGGCGGCGCTCATCCCAATCATTTCCCAGGAGCTGAACGGTGCGAGTACGGAGCCTGCTCAGGCTGTTTCCCGCGATCCTGTTGGGCGAGCCGCTCGCTGACGGGGCAAGTGCAGCCGACGGACCGCGTGGAGCGGTTACTCGAGGAGCTCTCGAATGCTTCGGGACCGTCCGGATTTGAAGGGCCGGTGCGCGAGATCGTGGCGCGCGAACTCCGCGGGCAAGGCCTTGAGGTCTCGACCGACGGACTCGGCTCGGTGATCGGAGTGCTGCGCGGTTCCTCTGGCGGCCCGCGTATTATGCTAGCCGCTCATATGGACGAAGTCGGCGCGATGGTCCGCTTCGTCACGCCGGAGGGCATGGTCAAGTTCCAACTCCTGGGTGGGTGGCTCGACCAGGCGCTGGTCGACCAGCGCTGGACCATTCTGACCCGCAAAGGCCCCTTGACCGCTATCAGCGGACTACGCAGCGTTCACATCACGCCGGCGGACGATCGCAACCGCGTGACGTTGCGCGACGATGTCTTTCTGGATGTGGGTGCCCGGTCGAAAGACGAGGCCGAAGCGCTCGGCGTCCATGCGGGTGACCCGATCGTTCCTGCGGTCGCGTTCACGGAAATAGCGGATCGCCGCTATACAGGAAAGGCCATGGACGACCGCGTGGGTTGCGTGATGCTCCTCGAAACGCTCCGCCGGCTGAAGGAACAGGGCTCCAAGACTCCGAACACCATCTACTTCGTGGGCACGGTTCAGGAAGAAGTAGGCCTACGCGGAGCGCATACCGCCGCCCAAGCCATCAAGCCCGACCTCGGCATCTCGTTGGAGGCCGGAATCGCCGCCGACCACCCGGGCGGTCGGCCCGACTGGGCCCAGGAGCGGCTGGGTGCCGGTCCGGTAGTATATCTTGCGGACGCCGCAATGCTCGTGAATCTGAGACTGCGCGACTCCCACTACGCCGGCTCCAACTACGATGACTTCTTTCGGAAGACCACCCAAGTCGCCAAGGTGATCTGTATCCACAATGCGATGGTTGTCAAAGGGGATATCAGGGCTGTGCGCCGGCCGGGTACCGCAGGCAACCAGGATCTTATTCCCTTTAACTCTAATCCCTTCGCCTTGAACCTCCACTGTGTGAGAATCCAGAAACAGCGCGCTACCTTGATAGATGGCAATCTCGTTACGTTTTAGCTGCGCTCGAATTACCTCAGTCTCTCGCGCAATAATGGCCTTGACACGGGAGGAGACATTTTCAATAGAAATGTCGACATGACTTCGCGATCCGTTGCCGTACAGGGCGCTTACAGCAAGGCCGCTCAGCTGAAATATAGCCTCACGCACCGTTTTGCTGGGAATAGTGCCGGTATGTACGCTCACACCTCCGATCATGCCGGTTCGGTCAATTACGGCGACGCGCTTGCGCGCCTTTGCCGCAGCGATGGCGCATTTCTGCCCGGCTGGGCCACTCCCGATTACAATAAGGTCGTATTCGGGCGCACTCACCTTGCCGGTCTCAATTCCGGAAATTTCGGCAGTAGCAATAGGCAATGATGAGTGGTTGACCGGTGTAGCATCTGCTCCCACGCCCTCGAATTCATTAATGATTGTCACCGCCATCCTGTCTTACCCTTCATCTTTCGTTTCATCACCTGGGCGTGAAACCCGTCGCGACGTCCAACGCGGATGTCGCAAGAAGATAATTCAGGTCTGCGCGTAACAGGTTGGCTTGGGCCGAAACTTCGCCCGCTTTCACCTTCCAATCTTCAGACAACAGACTTACACCCACAAAGTAGCGGTCGCCGCCGACCCGGCTTGTTTCTTGAGCTTGGGTTAGGGCGGCGCGAGCGGTCGTCATCATCTCCTTGGCAAGCTCTACGTTGCGATAGCTCAGGAGTGATGGAGTTACTTGGACACACCAGTCCTGAGATGACTTTATTCACCCTGCCGTGGAGCTTCATCCGCATAGCGACGAACGGCGGTGCGGGCTTGCGCAACAAGTTCCGGGCTGCGGCTCTCGATGAGGTCGCCGGCTTCGGCGATGATATTCTCGAGCACTTCGACGAGCTCCCGGACGCCCGTCTCGCGATCGATGATTTCAGCGGTTGATGGGATAAAGGATGGATTGCTCTCGATTTGCTTGGCAGCGCGTATGGCGCCGTCGGTGGCCTTGGCTTTGCTCGGGGCGGGAGTCATAGGAAACAATACTGCCTCTGCTGGATTGCAAAAGCAAGCGGTTGCGGATTGGCCTGTCTTTGGCGAGGAACGGATTCGCGGGGAAAAGAAAGGGCTTGAAGTCGTCTGCGTTCATCAGCGACTTCAAGCCGAAGATCTTATTGCTTGTCGTAGACGGCGACGGCGGCCACGGGTTTGCCTTGCAGGTCGGTTCCCTTCACGTTGACGGTCAGGGTCTTTCCGTCAGCGGAAGTCTTGCTGTGGGTGGTCAGGACGACTTTGCCACCTTTGCTGTAGCGCACCTCTCGTTCGTTAGCACCCATCCGCTTACTGAAAACAGCTTCATAGGGTGATTGGATGATCTTGCCCTCTCCGCCCTGCGCCGGCACCGTATAGTCCGACATGATCGCGCTACCATCCGCGGCGGTTCCGCTGATCGTCACATCGAGGTCGCTGCCGGCCTCGGCGATCGTCGCCGTTTGCTCCTTGGGCGGTGTGCCGGTCTCGTATTTCGATTTGGCAGTGTTGAGTGCTTTGTGGCACCGCGCCGCAACCGCACAGACACAGAAATAAAGACTACCCGAGCGTAAGACGGCATCATTTCTTTTTCGAGCCACTGGATTCCCGGCAGGCAGTTGACTGTTTCCGGCGCCTGCTGGCACTGCCCTGTGCGCGAACCTTGCCCTTTCCACCCGGCACTGCCGGGACCATCTTGCCAGCCCGCGTTTTCGCACGCTTCGGCTCCGCTGGTGTGGTACCAGACAAACCCGTATCGGGGCCAGTGCCTTGAGCTATGTCCAATCCAAAAAGAACTGAAAGGTCTTCGCCGCCGAGGACCTTGGTTGCAGCCGGCGCCTTCTTGACAAGCGGAAACACCTTTCCGGCCCCGGCGATGAGTTCCTTTTCGTCCACTTCATGCAACCGGAAGAGGAGGTCGGGCTGTTGGTCGATCCGGGCGCCGATGCCGTAGAGCACCGCCGCAACATGCTTGCACATCTCGGCCCAGTCCGGACAACTGCACGAGAGCTTGATCTCATCCGGCGACGGGAAAAGGCCGGTCTTCTGTCGGCAAACACGTTCCATGACACCCTTGGAGAACCGTCCCTGCAGAAGCTCGATGAGCGAATCAATCGCGCCGGCGCAGTCTTTGCAGATGGATTGCCAGCGCGCCTTCGTGACCGGGGCAACTTTCACCGCGACTTTGTAAATCTCCGAGCCACTGACCAGAGCTTTGATCTCGCCGGGCGCAATCTGAAGATCGATCACCGAACCGTTGCGCACATAGGTCCGGCCGCGCGGCAACCGGTTGGCAAAGTCGCTATAGCGTTCGAGGTTCTCGCACCACGCCTTGCCCCAGAAGGTCTTGACGATGGTGCGGCCTTCGACGATCACCGGCGAGACGGGTTGCCCCTTCTTTCTAAGCTTCGCCATCTCGCTTAACGCTTGCCGCCGCCGCTCCGCCACGGAGACATAGGGTCTCCATCCCCAGTAGTCCATTGATCACGTCTCCTTCAGCGCTTTGTTGATGTCGAGCGCAACCAGCTTGAGCAACTCCTCGTCTTTCAACTCCGTCAGGAGCAGGTCGGCGCCACCCTCCAGTAACTCCTTCGAGAGTTTCTGCTTCGATTCAATGATCTGGTCAATCTTTTCTTCTACGGTACCGTGGCACACGAACTTGTGCACCAGCACGTTCTTGGTCTGGCCGATGCGGAAAGCACGGTCCGTGGCTTGGTTCTCGACGGCCGGGTTCCACCACCGGTCGAAGTGCACTACATGGGAGGCGGCAGTAAGGTTGAGTCCCGCGCCCCCAGCCTTTAGCGAAAGAACGAAGAACCCCGCAGCTTCGTCTTCCTGAAAGCGGCGTACCACTTCCTTGCGCTTCTTTACCTCGGTCTCTCCGTGAAGAACCAGACCGGGGCGCCCGAAAACCGATCCGAGGAAACTCGCCAGCGGAGCGATTACCTCCCGGAACTGGGTGAAGACCAGCACTTTTTCCTGCTTCGCGGCAATGACCTCGGCGATCTCGCGCAAGCGCGCCCATTTGCCGCTGTCGTCTTCGCTCCAACTGCCGTCTCCCAGCCACTGGGAAGGGTGGTTACAAATCTGCTTGAACCGCATCAGGAACGACAATACCAGGCCCTTGCGCCGTATCCCCTCGGTATCCGCGAGTTGTTCAGCCAGTTCCTTCACCGCCTGTTCGTAGAGGGCGGCCTGCTTGCGGCTGAGTTGGCAAAACGCCTTGACCTCGGTTTTGTCCGGCAGGTCTGCGATTACCGTTTTGTCGGTCTTCAATCGCCGCAGAATGTACGGTCGCACGAGTTCACGCAGGGGGCCATATGAATTGTGAGGTCTGTCCGCAAGGCGTTTGACGAAGTTCGTGAACTCCTTCGACGATCCCAGCAGCCCTGGGTTGACGAAGTCGAAAATGGACCACAGGTCACCCAGCCGGTTCTCGATGGGCGTGCCGGTCAGCGCAAATCTCGCACGTGCGTTGAGCCCCTTGGCGGTCCGGGTCTGCTTGGTGTCCGGGTTCTTGATGGCCTGCGCTTCGTCGAGGACGACCAAACGCCAAGCGACTTCGGCGATCCACGGAACGCGGAGTAGCGAACCGTAGCTGGTAATCACTAGGTCCACATCCTGCAGTCGATCTGGCCCAAGAGTCTTGAGATCGGCTGCCGGAAGCGCAGACGGATGCGCGATGAGCGCCTTCAAACCAGGCGCAAAGCGTTCGAGTTCCGACGCCCAGTTAGCAAGAAGTGAAGCCGGAGCTACCAGCAGGCTTGGTTGCTGCTTGCCATTCGTTTGGCGCTTCAGCACGAGCAGCAACGAAAGCACCTGAATGGTCTTGCCCATGCCCATGTCATCGGCAAGGCAAGCCCCAAGACCGAGCTTCGCGAGGAGATAAAGCCAGCGGACTCCTACCTGCTGGTAGGGCCGCAGCGTACCGTTCAGCGCAGCGCCGGGGTCGATTCGGGCCAATCCTTCCGGGCTGCGGAGTCCTTTCAGGGTCTCCGCGAGCCAAGGGCCGGCGACCACTTGAGACCACTCGGCGTAGGCAGCGGCAGGGGTATCACCGGCGGCCACATCGGCGCCGGCGAGCAACCGCATCGCCTCCCTAAAGCCGAGCCCATTCTCCGCGGCCGTGCGCTCGACCTCGCGGAAGTGCTCCATCATGCGGCTCAACTGTTCCCGATCAACCTCGACCCACCGCCCTCGGACTAGCGCCAGCCCATCGGATTTGGCCAATAACTCCCCGATCTCAGCGGCGGTCAACCGTTCGCCGTCGAGCGTGACTTCCATGCGGAAATCGAGAAGCGCGTCCTGGCCCAGTCCCGATGGTGCCTTGCCACCGATTTGGGCCGTCACCTGCGGGCGCGGAGGACGGTTGGCCCGCCATGCCGCCGGCATTCGGATCACCACCCCCGCTGTTTCCAGTTGCGGTACGTCTCTTAAAAGCTGCATGGCCTCCTTGGGCGTCCACCGTAGCGGGTGAAAGATCTCACCTGCGTCGACAATGGCCTTCAGCCATGGGCAAGTCTCTGATGCTCGCTGCACGGGAAGGAGCAGCGACAATAGACGGTCCTTGTTTGCTGCGCCCGCATACTCGCGCAGAGCCTGCCCCAGCGGAAGATGTTGGGCCTTGGCCTGCGCCGACAACCGCGTTGTATAGGTTGCGAGAAAGGCAAATGGTGCTTCCTGGTCCTTCCGGTTTTCGGCAAGATTGAAGTGCACGCGGCCAACAAGGTTCCACGCTGGGTTCCGCTGCTTCAGGAAATCCTGTACCCCGCATTTCGACTCCACCAGCTCAATCCCGAATGCCGCGTCCAGTTCCTGCCAGAAAGTCTGAAGGACCTCTGCCGTCAGATACTCCGCGCCAGTCATGGGAGGCACAGCCCGGACTATCCGGTCTAACTCTGTGTTGGGTGGGGTTGGGACGCGCACTTTCTGTTGCTGCGCCTTGGTATCCGACTGGGTGCAGAGTGCGGTCACGTACCATGCACCGAATTCTCTCCAGTAGGAAAAAACAGGAGGAAGTGCGGTTCCAACTTCATCCGCACCGAGTTGGAGAAGTCCATGGCCCGATCCACGGTCGAAGGCATCCCGCAGGCGTTGAGTAAGCTCGGGATCAAGGTACGGCGCGTCAGCCACCTGGACTAAGGCGAGACGGCCGTGTGGAGTCAGGGTCGGGGCAAGAGAGACTGAACCCATGCAGGGAGTCTACCAGCTTGAGCGGCAAGGCCACGGCCGGCGAAGAACTCCACGGCGATGAAGTCGATGCCGTTATCGCTGGCGATGTCGTAAATGGTGATGATGTTGGGATGATTCAGCGCCGAGGCCAATTTTGCCTCTTGCACAAAGCACCGCTTGCGGTCAGCGTCCGCGACTTTCTCCGGCGGCAGGACTTTGATGGCGACGAGGCGATCATAAGCCGCTTCCGATCTGGGTCCATGGCGGGCCGGATCGCCGAAACTTTAATCGCCGAGCTGTCGTAAGCCGTCCACCTAACTAACCGTTAGTGAATTACAAGGGGATTTCCCGCCAGTTATCGTCGCAGTCGGGCGCACGCAGGCGACCCAGATGCAGCAGCGGCTCGGTAAAGCACCAAGTAATACCACTCGCCGCGGCCATCGCGGAAGGAATGAACGCGCTTGATCGGTACTACACGCGGGCAATCCGAATGACTGCTTGGTTTATCGCGGGAGCGCGGGAATGGTGGTTAAGGTTCCATCGGCCGTCGCGCGGAGACCGATCACACTGAGCTGTCCCCCCGCTGGCACGACAAATTCCACCATGCCTCGGAGGTTCGCCGCGCCGGGAAATGTAGTCGGCAACAGGAAGGAAGTGTGCCCGCGCGCCGGCAGGTTGATGGAGGAAGTTTGGAACAGAGACCCAGTGTCGTCGCGCAGGTTCACAGTAATGTCCGCTGGCGAATCTGCTACATTTTCCACCGCGACACCGGTGCTCAAACCGTGGGTATCGTCAAACACCAGGATGAAGCTGTTCGGCGTCCGGGTTTCCATAGGCACGGAGGCTTCCTGACCGAATGTGGTCCACCGAAAGATTTCGAAGCCGTTGATTTTTCCAGTGGTGGTCAGTTGGGCCGATCCCACCACTGCCGGCAGTGCCCCCTGGGCCTCGGTTTGGATCACCAGCGTTGCACCGGCCGCTAAAGTGCTCGTCAGCGACGATGTGGTCGTGTTCGTAGCAGTCTGTGGGAGCGACAGCGGAACGCGTAGCGGATTACCACTATCATCGAAAAACTTGAGCGTGAACTGCGCTGATGTTGCGCCTGTGTTCACGAGATAGAAAGTGCTCGTGAACCCGCCATTGTAGGTGACGTGCGCGACAGATCCTCCACCGGGGCCGACGTTTGCCATCACTGGGAGGGTTGTCAAAGCTGGACCATTCGCACGCAAACCAAGCACACTGATCTGGCCGCCCGCCGGCGCGTCGAACTCCACTGTGCCCCGCTTGCCAGCAGTCGCCGGATATTGCTGAGCGAGCAAAAAGGATGCGTGTCCGTGTGCGGTAACTGTGAGGATCGCGCTGTCGATCTGAGCGCCCGTGTCATCGCGAATCGAAACGGGTATGTTGGCGTCTTGCATTGCGATGTTTGCGATGGCCAGTCCAGTTGCCAATGTTCCCGTGTTGTCGAATGCGAGAATGTAGGAACTCGCATTACGCGTTTCAAGCGGTACCACTGCATTCCAGCCATGCGTAGGGTTGCTGAAAGTGCCAAACCCGCTTATGGAACCGTCGGTCTGCAACTGCCCCCACCCCTCAAGAGTTGTAGCGTTGGCGGGTCCAGTGCTTTCCACAACCATTTGTGCATTGGGATTGAGGATCTGATCGAGGGTTGAGGTCAAAAGAGGGCCAGCATTCGAACTCGTCTGCGGGAAACTAAACGGCAGCACCACGGGATCACCACTATCAGCGGAGAAGTTCAAATGTACGTCGGCTGCGGAGGTGCCGAGATTGATTGCAGTGACGGTGAAATTCCACCCTCCCTCCGATGTGACCTGTCCCAGTGATCCGGCATCTGCCAAGGCAGAGGCTTGCACGTTCACAGTAAACGCGGCTGAATCCTGTAACCCCGCACTCACGACTACAGTAGCCGGACCCGGCGGGGTTCCAGCAGGAATCAAGAAATTGATTTGGTTCCCGCTCACGTACTGAAGTGTGGCTGGCTGGCCATCGACGGTAACTGACACGTCAGCAAGCACCGGCAAATATGCTGGCTCCTGAGCTGTCAGAGTGAACCCGGCCAGATTTGCTCCATAGGCAGTTGCATACTCCCCGGGAGCGAGTGGACCCGGCTGGGAGTTCGCGAGATTCACGACCCCATCAATCTGCGGAGTCTTAAAAGTGTTTAAGAATTGATTGAATTCGAGCATGCCCGGCTGTACCGTTGTGGCGTTTTGGAACAAGCTGAACGCTTCGATATCGACAGGTGGTGGATCTAGCCCAGGAACGCCCGGATAGGCCTCCGGGAAGGTGTAGTTAAAGCCCAGAACATTCGGGTTATTCGATGCGAAGCGCAGAACAGAACTAGTCCACGCAGCCTGGCCCTGTGGCGTAATCGGGAAATCCGCCATAGGCGCGTTAGCCGAGATGTTTACCGTCGTATTCTGGTACGCGCCTTCCGAGATGATCCCTTTCTTTCCTAGTGCAGCGATATCCCGGAAGACCGCGTCCAACTTTTGGTACCAACAGGCCGTGGTGTATTGAGGTAAGGTCCAGCCCGGCTCCATATACGGCAGGGATACGCCTGCGACGTCAAACGGTACGCCAAGGTTGACCATTGTACTGAAAAACGCCTTCACCCAGAGGTCAGCGGGCGACAAAGTAAGTCCAGCGATGTGGAGCACTATCTTCGCATCGGGATCGGCTTGACGAATTCCTGCAATAGCCGCCTTAAGGAGTTGAGCCTCAATCGGCCAAACATTCTGCTCCATGAACTCGATAGCGTCGTACGGGGACGCGTTTTGTGGCACGGGCAACCGCTCTCCAGGGCGGAAATTCAGAATTCCGGTACCTATCTCGGTCCCCGGTGACCAAATGTCAATCTTAATGCCTTTGCTCAGAAGGTACGAGGCTGTCGCATAGGTGTAGGCCTGAAGTGCCGCAGCCGTGTCGTCGACGGAAAGACCCTTCCATGCTGCCGGCGCGTTTTGCGTACCTGCATCTGCTGCCATATCACTCAGGAATAATTCCATATATGTCTGCATCCCGAGGGATTCCGCTTCAAGCAACTCCTGTGTCGCCACCTGAAGGGAAGCCCAGTACGAGGGATTCCAAGGCAACGTTCCCCACTCGCTAAACGGCGTGTTCTCGAGGATGGGAACGCTTATAGTAGTCGCGCGGATACGGGCCCGCCCGATGCCGTTAGCGGCCATTATCGAAAAAGGATCATAGCCAGTCGCGCCGCCCCAGACGATCCAGACGATCGAATCAGCCGAGACAAACCCAGGTACGAAGTCCGGACGGGCCAGCGGGCTGGCAGGGAGTTGGTATGGCTGAAAGTTGGTGTTACCGTTGTTAATCTGGAAATTCCGAAATGTAGTAGTGACAGAGTTCATCGCATTCACATTCGCCGACATCAGACCGAATACAACTGGGCGTACGGGCCCCATCCAGGACCCGACGGTGACCCATGAAGTTCCTGCCAGGCTCATGAATTCAATAAGTGTTCCAATGCGCCGGATACGCAATGTCCCGGTTTGGTCGGCAGACGGAACACTCGCAGCAAATGTCTCACCCGCGACAGTGCCGGCAACCAAGAGTTGATCTGCTCCCGCCGTCCGTATTCGATCCAGCGTCAGAGAGCTTTGACCATCGAAGTAAACCTGGAAAGCAGCCCCCTCCAGGAAGGGGTTCGATCCAGCAGGAACAATGCGCTGGCTCCAGGAAACGTCCAATGCGTAGTCCACCTGAACATCGAAATCCCCTGGCGCGTAATACTGAGAGTAAACTGAGGTCACCGAAATCGGCAACGAACCGTCAGAAGTCAGAACCAAGCCATTTTTCATCTGATATGTGCCGCTGATCGAACTGGTGGACGGCGTGCCCAAAGACCAACGACAACTGTCGAGCGCACTCTCTTGAAAGCTATCGCTCGGAAGCTGGGCAAACGCGGTTAGGCATAGACTTAAGCCGAATGAAACCAGTCTGATCCAATGCATCGGCTAGCAGATCGAGGTTCTCAAGGCGCATGCTCCAACAGATAAATGCCAACAGTCTACGCCGAGAAGTGGAGGAACGCAAGAGCACGCAGAGCACGCTGTCGTTAGTATGTGATTTGTCCGGTCCAATTCACACATGATCTGTCCGCTTGTACCGGGGCGGGTGATGCTGGGTGGTGGACGAAACCCAGCAGTACTCAGCCGCCGAGATGGAGCGGATGATGAAAGTCCAAGACGTGCTATTGAAGGCCATGGCCAAGAAGATCACCTGGTGGGCGGCGGCTGAAATCCTTGGGGTAACGGATCGGACGATGCGGCGGTGGCGGGAGCGGATCGAGAAGGATGGCTACGCCGGGCTGGCCGATCGCCGCAAGGGGAAACCGAGTGCAAAACGGATCCCGCTGGCCACGGTAGAGAAGATGCTTAGCCTGTACAAAGAGACCTACTATGACCTGAACATGCGGCACTTTCACGAGAAGCTGCGGGATGAGCACGATATCCAGTTGAGCTGCACCTGGGTACAGAAAGCCTTGCAAGGAGCCGGCCTGGTAGCCAAACGGCACAAGCGGGGGCCGCACCGGCGGAGGCGGCCGCGACGGCCGATGCCGGGGATGCTGCTGCACATCGACGGCAGCAAGCATCGGTGGCTGAACGATGAACGCTGGTATGACCTGATCGTGATTCTGGACGATGCGACCAGTGAGATCTACTACGCGCAGTTGGTGGAAGAGGAATCGACGCGAACAGTGATGGCCGGCTTGCGCGAGGTGATCGAAACCAAGGGTATATTCTGCGCCTTGTACAGCGACCGAGGCAGTCATTTCTTCGTGACGGTGAAGGAGGGTGAAAAGGTAGATAAGCACCGCCTGACGCAGGTTGGACGGGCGATGAAGGAACTGGGAGTGCAGATGATCGCGGCCTACTCGCCGCAGGCGCGAGGCCGCTCGGAGAGGAACTTTGGAACCTGGCAGGGACGCTTGCCACAGGAACTCCGCCTAGCGGGGATCGCCACGGCGGCGGGCGCCAATGCCTTTTTGCGGGAACGGTACATCGGGGAGTTCAACGCGCAGTTCTGCGTACCGGCGGTGGAGAAAGGCACGGCATTTCGGCGGACCGGGAGGAGTGACCTGAACTGGATTTTCACGGTGCAGACCGAGCGAGTGGTGGAGAAGGACAACACGGTGGCGATCCGGGACCGGTCGTGGCAGATCGACAAAACACGATTCTGCAACACCTTGGCAGGAAGTACGGTAACGATCCACGAACACCTGGACGAAACCGTGTCGATCCGCTACGGACCTCATGTAGTGGGGCGCTATGACAGGACGGGAGAAAAGCTGATCAACGCGACAACCAAACAGCGCCGTGGAAAAGGCGGGAGCATGGAAGGCGGCGAAAACCAAAAGCAGGTTTCCACCGGCTCCCACACTCCCTTGGAAATCTCGCCAAGAGCGACGAAAGGTACCGCCGCATTCTCGCAGCAATCGTCGGTTGCTACGCGAAGGGACCTCGGACAATCGAAGCGGCCGGTTCCGTCCCGGATGGCGAAAACAACCAAGCTGTTCAAAAGTCCCCAAGGCTTTCCCAACGCGATTGCCGTCACGTCGGAGGGTTTGTGGATTGGCGAGCAAAAAATGTCTGGAGCTGAAGCCGCAGCGTATCACCTTCCCGAGCCGACATCTCTTACTGAAAACGCCTGGCTTGTCGATTGGAATGGCAAACTACTGAAGACAGTGACGACTCCTTCCCGAAACACCAGCGGGATGGCCGTGGGTGGTGGTTATATCTGGATGGTCGCGAACGCGCCTCCGGAAGGCGTTTTCCAGGTGGACATGAACTCGCAGCTGGTCAGCCACCGTCAGATTCCGCTCGGTCCGGCCAACGATGGTGGCGGTTGCCCCCAGACACAACGGGCCGCGGCTCCCCGGAACTGAAGGAAATACTTCAGCTCCTGCGCACCGGGGCGCTGGATGAAGTAGGTAATCGGCTGGTTGCTCTAGGCGCACCCCCGCCCGGACCCGGCGCCAGATGGGATAAGAATATCGGGCGCCGCTTCCTTCGCCCCGGAATTCGCCAAAACGAAAGCCACGATTACATCCGGTTCGCGACGATCGCAGCGGATGCCTACGACCAGTTCGGGCTTAAGGAAGTATCGCGCCAGATCCTGGACAGCAACGGGCTTCGTTTGGATGTGGATCGTGATCTCGAATTGGCGAAATCGCTCAAGCCGAAAGAGCTTTCCGAAGGGGACCGGCGTCTGCTTCGTCAGAAGCTGTATTTCTGGCTGCAGGTGTCCCGATTGGCCTACCGCGACGGCGAACTCGCTATGGCCGGACAATGTGTAGAGCGGTGCCAGAATCTCGCCGATACGATACTCATTCCGAAGTCCGCCGCGCTGTCGGCCGACATCAGCTATCGTCTCGCGTTGATTGTGCGACAGCAGTTCGAGCTCGATCGAGCGATTGAATTGTTCGGGCAATGCATGTCAGCGACCTTTGATGTTCTGAAGACGGATCAACAGGCTGCAGGCGCACGGCCGGAAAGGTTTCTGGCGGCGCGCTATTTGGTGGCCAAGTGTAGTGCGCTCGGACTCGGGTACTGTTTCATTGAGAAAGGGATGCTGCGTGAGGCTAGGAACGCAATCAGCGTTGGGGAAATCCTTCTTGAAAGCGATTAGGGCCAAATGATTGGCACCACCGTCTCTCATTACCGCATCGTCGAAAAGCTCGGAGAGGGTGGCATGGGTGTAGTCTACAAGGCGCGCGACCTCCGTCTCGACCGTTTCGTCTGCATTAAAGTCCTCCGCGCCGAGCAACTGAAAGACGAATCCCGCAAGCAGCGCTTCATTCAGGAGGCCAAATCCGCCTCCTCGCTGAACCACCCCAACATCATCACCATTTACGAAATCGACCGGGCGGACGGAACCGACTTCATCGTGATGGAGTTTGTCGCCGGTAAGACGCTGCAGCAGTTGATCCCAAGGGGCGACCTGCCGGTGGTCGAGGTCCTGAAGTGTGCCATCCCCATCGCGAGCGCGCTGGCGGCAGCGAACGCGGCTGGCATCATCCATCGCGACATCAAGCCGGGCAACATCATGGTGGGCGCCAACGGAATCGTCAAAGTTCTCGATTTCGGCCTCGCCAAGCTGGCCGAGAATGCAACCGGCGAGTTTGGCGAGACAGCGACTCTGAGAGCGACGGAGGGCCCAAGCACCGAGGTAGGGACGATCATCGGGACCACCGCCTACATGTCGCCGGAGCAGGCCGAAGGTAAGAAGGTGGACCCGCGCAGCGATATCTTCTCCTTCGGCTCCGTGCTGTACGAGATGGTCACTGGCCGGCGCGCTTTTCACGGCGATTCGAAACTCTCGACTCTATCAGCAATTCTCAAAGACGAGCCGAAGCCTGTGAGCTGGCTCTTAACAGGCATTCGACAGTACTGGAAGCGCGCGAATATTGCTGAGCCAGCGCGATCAGCCCCTGCCTCAACACCGCGTTATGGTCCGGCCGCGGTTGATGTCGACAACTGGTGCGGGCCCATACCCCATGAGCTCGCAATTGCAAGCTGGCGCTCGCTGTAGCCATACAGCCGCGCCAACCAATCGAACACCATGATGGCGATACGGTCCTCCTCGCGCAATGCGCGGAAGGCGGTGATTATCGCACTCCGCTTAGGCTGGATTTCCTATCCGCCGACGGAAGCGCGATTCCAAGGCAACCAGCAAGGGTAGGAGCGATAGCACGCATGTCGATTTCGCCCAGCGAATGAGCAGGGGGCGTACCCATCCCCACAATAAAGAAGGAAGCGTTCATTTCCGGCTGCTGCGGCAAATAGCCGTGCATCCCGCCAGCCTTGGCGACGACCACCAGGGGACCCGTGGTCCTGGAGCCGAGTCTGTACCCAGGCTTCAGGCCAATTAAAAATGCCGCATGCAGAAATCCGCCGAGTGCATGCAACCGCTCCGCTTGGAGCATCTCACTGATGCCATTCTCCGGATCATTGGCGAGCCGTTCGAGTAGCTGCCGCACTTTCGGCCCCACCGCGCCGCCGGCGGTGGGGTTGAGCATAACGGCAGCCGAGGCACCAGCTTGCCACGTAGTCGCTTGCCAGGACGTCACTCGATTGTTCTCATCGAACTCGATCAAGCCCGCGCTTCGGAACGCTGTTAGCAAGTTCACTTCTTTATCGGTCCTGACGAACCCGTGATCCGACACCACACAAAATACCGCCCCTCCTTCCCCGACCCGTTCGGCCGTGCCGCGCAGGGTACCGACAATCGCGTCGATCCTCCCCAGAACAGCCAGGCTGGCCGGACTAAACGGACCGGAGACGTGCTCTTCGGCGTCCAACCCGCTAAAGTAGACAGTCATGAAATTGGGCCTTTTCCGCTCGAGCAGGTGCGCCGCAAACCGGCCACGCAACTCGTCTCCACCGATACTCTCGTCTTCACCGTTCGCGTAAGGCCCAAGATCTCGCTCCAACTCATCGAGCAGCCCAGTCGTTGAAAGCGCGCGGACCAGCTTGCGGTCGTCGTCTGTGCCGGCGCGCCAAATCTGCGGAAGGTTATAGGTAATCCTGGCACCGACGGTAACTGGCCAGTTGACATTAGCCGTGGTCAGACCCGCGTCTCTCGCTGCGTCCCACAGCGTTGGAACCCGGATATCTTCCCCGTACCAATACCAGCCGCCCTGGTTCTTGCCAAAAGGATCGAAAGGATGATTGGCGTAGATGCCGTGCTTGGACGGCCAGACGCCAGTGACGATGGTGGTGTGGCTTGGATAGGTGACTGTGGGTATCACTCCCTTTACCCCGGTGGCAAAGCTGCCTTCCAGCACCAGCCGCCGCAGGTTGGGAATCCGCAGACCGTACTTATCAGCATCCAGAACGCAATCGGGTCGAAGGCCGTCGATTGAGACCAGGACGAGCATGGGTGTCTCCACGGCTTTTGCCTGATGGGGAGCGGGCGCAAGCGTTGCCAGTGCGAGCGACCAAAGGAACAGGCGGTATAACACAGCACTACGCCCCGGTACGAAATGCGGTCTTATGATCTTGATTGGCAATCGCAGCGACGCAGTTCTGACCGTACGCAAGGATGCAGCTGGGTGATAGTGGACGAGTTTGCCCCAGGAATTGCGGCGGGCGTCCCGTGCCTCTGGCTCCATCCGGATTGTTGATGACCCATCGTGCCCAGGGATCCCCGCGCCCGTACGGGTCCGAGGAAAAATTCCACGCGGCATGCAACTTCTCAAGCACCGATCTAGCTATGACGGCGTACTGGTCCTTACCTGTTTTTTCAGCGAGTACTGCGAGGGCGTACAGTGCCAGCGGCGTTTCGCCCACATCCACCTTGCCTTCGCCACGTTCACCGAATAAGTACTTGATCGCTCTATCCAGCGAATCTGAGATGTGTCTGTCGCCTGTAATCGCATAGTAGTCGGCAAGCGCAACGACAGCGTGCTCCACAAATCCTTCAATCCTGGGCTGTTGAGGGTTGCCCATGTACGCCGGCCAACTGCCATTCAGGTTTTGAAGTTTCAGCAGGGCTTCAGCGGCGGGAGTCGCCGCATCGCGGAACTTGGATTGACCATTGTGAAGATAGAACTGACACATCATGTGCAAGTACACCGACACGGATCGCGTATCAGACTGCGCAAAATCCGCTTTCCACTCTGCCAGCCGATCGCCGCAGTGGGAAATCCAGCGTTGGAGCACGGGATCGCCGCTAATGTCCGCCCAATCGATCATTCCCAACAGCCAAGAATGGTCGGGTTCGCCTCCTTCACCCAAGCCTAGGTAACAGTGGCCGTAACTGTGCGTCCACATGCCCCAGTGGGGGTGGTGGCGAATGTCGATGTCGAACAGATGCCGCGCCACGATGCGGGCTCGCTCCCAGGCAGCGGGATCGCCGCTGCGATAGTAGTAGAGAAGCAGACCTCGCAAAGTATCACGCTCGTTGTTATGCCAGTAGCCTTCCCGGGGCATCTCGCCCATCTCGCCCCATTTCGTACCGGGGTGGCACATGTAGTCGGTGGCAGCCGTGAAGTATTTGAAATCGCCACAGTCGAACTTGCCGTAGCATTTCATCTGATCGATGTGGCGGTTCAGCCACCCGAAGCTCTCATCGAACAACTGCTCGAACTTCGGAAAAGCCTGGGGATTTCGCGGGCTCAGCAAACCCACTGCCCCAGTGGAAGCCACGTAACCCGGGTCGAGATGGCCTCGTTCGGGTTGCAAGGCTCTGCTCCAGTATTTCCGTTCGAACGACGGCGTTTCGCCTCGCCCAGCCCACAGGCTAATGATTATGTCCTGTGTCTTGGCCATGCCCTGCCGCGCGTCCAGACACTTCGTCTTCGCATCTACGAAAGCGATGTACGGATGTGGCATCACAGGCCAGTACTTCGTATTCGAGTAGGGCCGTTCCCCAAAAGGATTCGAAGGCAGTACCGGTTTGCTCAGCAGGTGAGCAGTTGCGTGCTGGGGCCACAACCCGACGCTGAGTTCGCCGGACCGGAGAGCCAGCTCGTTCGGGTATTCCTGCCAGAAGTTCGGGACAAGCACACCCAAACAGCGGTTCTGGTTGCGGGCGTACAACCATCCGGGACAGTGCTCGCCATTGCACGCGCCGCTCGACAGGTTCTGCACCCGGCCGTCCGGATTCTGCACCTTGGTCCAATAGGAGTCGTGATCTTCCTGGACCACGTAGACGGGCTGGTCCTTCTGAAATGGACCGTCATAGACCCCGCTTTCGCAGCCGATCACGAGGCGGTCCGGCTCGAAGTGAAACGGCAATGACAAGCGAATATCGCGCACTTGCTCCGCGGGGTTGTCCGTGGTGTTGATCCAAGTAGCAGAAACGAGAACCTCGGGGCGGCCTCTGTAAACGGTCCACCGCAGGATGTAGTCAAACAAACGATCTCCGCCCGATGCCCGGCATTGTCCTTCACAGCGAATCGAAGCCCGCAGCGGCCCTCGCTCCTCGACGGCAACTCGGCGGTTCTCCCCGGCACGCGAGGCGCGGAATTCCGTTCCATCGTGGCGGATCAATACAAGATCACAGCCACGGGAGAGGATGTCGTGCGCCGCCGCATCCGGCCCACGAGCCGCGAGACTGATCAATTCAGAACCGGATTCCGTTATTGTCACAACCAGCTCTCCGGTGTCCGCCACGATCTGTCCTTTTTGGTTGGTCACAAGATCAGTCGCTGAACGACCCGTACCTTCCTGAAGCACGTAATCGCCGGGGCCGGATTCAGCCTCGAACGCCAGAATGAGCCATCGGATGCTGCCATCAGGCCAGTTCGATCCAGAGCGCATCTGCGCCAAGACAGGGTTTCTGTCTGGCGACAGGACCGCCAGTGTCTCCGTGCGCTGCAGGCAGCCGGGTGGAAAAGGAACGCTCGTCTCAACCGGCGCTCCGAGCGGTGCGGGTCCCGCGGGCGGGGCCACGTGGATGGTGATCCCGGTCTGGCGCCGTGCAGGAGCCGGCTGTCCTGACGCTGCGGCACGTGCAATCGGACCGAGCGAAGCGGCCGTGCCAGTCGCTAGCGTGCGGCGCAGAAGCCTGCGGCGGGAGAACTTGCTACGTTCCTCTGGCATCTGCAATACAGCCTATCCGCTTCGCGATTGCTGGTACAGTGGCCCCAACTGGTCAGGGCGCACGGGCACGTACTCACTTCCCAACCCTTTGACGATACCTTCCGCCATATCCAGGCTGGTGAGCCAGTTTGCTAGAAACACATGCAGGAAGGCCGGACGTTGCGGCGGGGTCCAGCGCTTGATCTCGTTGACCATGTAGTACACAGCATCGCGGCGCGCCGACGGAGTGAACGTGAATGGGCCCGGCGGGCGATCGATCGCCCGAAAAACCGGGACACCCCCCACCACAGTGACGAGATTACCGAATGTGGTGATGCGACTCCTTCCGTAGTTAGCGAAGATCGCTGAAAGACCCGGACGTTCCGCCAAAAGATCCAGGCGTTCGGGCCGCATCTCCGCGTACGTCGCCATCACGGTAGCATCAAGTCGTTTGCGGTACGCATCCGAAGCGCGCACATAATCCCGCCAGATTTGCTCGCGCTCGGCCGGCGGGTAGTTCGCCGCGTAATCTTCTTCGTGAATGTAACCCAGCCCCGTAAGAGCGTTTAGGAAGCAATCGCCCGGGCGCGCGTGCCGGTAGTAGTAATCCAGAATGTCGGGTTGGCCATCCACCGCGCTCCCAGAGATCTGCCACCCAATCGGCACACTTCCATGTTGGGGGTCGTCGAAGAGTTTGCGGTAATAGTGCCGGTGGAAGTTCCAGCCATCTCCATCGGAGCGGATGAAAGCCAGATACACCTTGGCACGGTCTAGCTTCACCGCTGGAACGTTTTGCCGAAACGTTGCTGATGTGCCGGAATGAACCGAGAGGTTGCCGACAGTCGGAGAGTAGGCATCAAACGCTGTACATGCGGAGTATTTGGCGCACTGGCTGGTCAGGCGAACGCCGGGCGTCTCTCCGATGCCGCCCAGCTTATCGCCGCTCGTTGGCCAGCCAAGGCACGGAATATTCGGCGGCCACTGCATCAGAATGTCGCGGGCAAACTTCAGTTCTTCTTCCGAGGACGCCTTTGGATTCCTTTCTTCGTCCTGGGGCCCCGAGATCCACAGAATCGGAATTTTGAACTCAACCAGATAGTCGCGCAGCGCCACCTCTTCGGGCGCGAGTATCGCAACGGCCTGGCGGGAGAGCTGTTCGCCCAACTGCTGGTAAGCCCATTTGTACGCGTCCAGGTCCTTCTTCCAACGAAACGTTCTCAAATCGAGACCCGTTGCGCTGGAGTCGGGACTCACTCCCATCGGAAGGCTGAACTGGTCGGCGATCGCCGGGGTGGCAACCAGGCCGCCGCGCACGGCTGCTAGCATGGTCGCGACGTTAACGCTCGCGGGGACCGTTGGGTCGGTGACGAACATCTGGGAAACTGATGGCAGGAAGCGCTCGAAAACCTGGCCGATCTCGGGCCACTCGATCTTGTCGATGTCACCACGCTCCCGCAGCCAGTCCAGCCAGAGCTCGTCATAGCGATCGTGAATGAGATAAAGCTGCGGCTGTGCCCGGTTCGCGATGCCTTGCAGGCATGAGAGCGCCAGTCTGAGATCCCAGGACCAGGAGGTCAGATCACTTGCGCGAAAGGCATATAGCGTGCGCGCCGGCGGGCGGGATTTCGGGACGACCGTAATTGCTTTCTGGCCTTGCGCCCCGGCTGGGCGTGCGATCACGCCACTCAATGCGAGCGCCGACGTGCGCACGAATCGCCTGCGACTGATTTCCACAGCGCTCACGGCAGTTTCTCTCCTGGCTTCAGGAAGGTGATTTTCTTTCGCGAGATGCCGCCCATGAAAAAACGGCCTGTCCGGCCCGCAATCTTGTCTGTCTCTCCTTTTTCGGTCCCGATGACCTGCGGATACCAACCATTGTTCAGTACTGAGGGTGAGACACTGGCGCCCGCCACCGCTTTCTGTATGTCCGCCCGGTTAATGATCATGGCTGGCTTGCTCCAGCCGGCGGAGTCTTCCAAACGCGGGTTGTAGCTGATGAAGATGCCGTCCGTCGTTAGCTTCGTGTCCACGGCGTGGTTGAGGAGCATCACGTAGGTATTGAGATGGGTGTTCCAGTGAATGGCCGGCCCCCAAAACATCGAGCCATCTTCACGGTGATAATCACCCTCGGATGGAAAGACAGGCGTTACATGGCCCCACAGCGCGGGCTCGCTCCATGCGCCTTTGTGCCACTTCCAGACCTTTCCCACGGGATTATCGCGGTCCCCCACGCGCATCCGCGCGGCCCAGACGCCTTGCTCTTCGACACGCGGATCGTAGCTGGTTCCGAAGAAGTAGAAGAATTCCGTTGTCGGGTCTGGAACAAAGACGAAATCGCCGGTACCGCCGGCGTCCCACGGGCTCTCGGTATCGCACTTAACGGCGCAGGGCTTGGCCTCGATGATGAATCCCAGGTCTTCCCAAGTCTCGCCGTTGTCTTGCGAGCGCATCCATCCGATCTTGGGCATCGTGGGCAGATGCCGGTTGGAGAAGCAGATCAGGTCGGGCTCGTAATGATATGCGGCGTAGAGTGTGCCGCTGGCGTCATCCTTCCAAGTGGCTTCGATCCAGATCGGCAGCTTATCGTTCAATCCCTCAAGCTGCGTGCGTATTCTGTTCCCCAGGTGGAAGAGGTCCGGTCCGGAACTGCGCCAGGAATGCTCATAGGAGTTAAAGACAAACAAGGTCTCTCCGTCCCAGTGGAGCGGGCTGTTCGAGTCTGACTCCTGGTGCAGGTCTCGCTCGGGGACATCAACGCCGGGCAACATCAACGGAGGCGCGTCGGAGAGGATCGCAGAGGGATGTTCGTTCGCCCCCACCCCTGGCCCCACGAATGATGACGCAAGTAAAGCGATGACGACGACTTGGAGGAAGTTCATTGAGCCTTCTCCCCGGGCTGATAGAATGTGACCTCGAATCGCGACATCCCGGTGAGGAAAATGCGTCCGGTTCGGCCGCAAATCTTGTCCGTCTCCCCCTTCGCCGTTCCGACGATCTGGGGATACCAGCCGCTCGAGAGGGTGTCCGCAATCACCGTGCCCCTCCCGGAGGGCCGCAATTCGCCGTAATAGACGCCCTGCGGAACAACGAGCATTCCATCGGCGGAAACGGAGCCTATAGCGGTTCCATTCAGCATTCCCGGCCGGTCCAGTAACATTTGGGGCTTGGTCCAGCCGTTCACGTCATCCAGGCGGTGGTTGTATGTAATGAAGATTCCGTCATTGGTCAGTTTCGTATCAATGGCGTGGTTGAGGACCATAACGTACCTGTTGAGGTACGTGTTCCAGTGGACGGCCGGCCCCCAGAACATGATCCCATCCTTGCGGTGATAGTCCCGGCGTGCGGGAAATACCGGTGTCAAGTGTCCCCAGATTCCAGGCTCGCTCCACGCGCCTTTGTGGAACTTCATGACCTTGCCCGCCGGATTGTTGCGATCGACGTAGCGCATTCGCGCCGCAAAGATTCCCTGCTCAGGGAACTCCGAGTCGTAACTGGTTCCGAAGAAGTAGAAGTATTTCTTGCTCTGATCGGGCAGAAACACGAAATCGCCCGTGCCACCTGCATCCCAAGGGCTCTGCGTATCGCATTTGATGGCGCAAGGGTTGGCCGAGATGATGAAACCCAGGTCCTCCCAGGTGGCACCGTTATCCCGCGAGCGTGCCCATCCGATCCTTGGCGCGGTAGGAAGATGGCTGTTGGCGAAGCAGACCGTGTGCGGCTCGAAATGATAAGCCCCGAACAGCGTGCCATCACCATCCTTCCAGGTGGCCTCGATCCAGAGCGGCATTTTGTCGTTGAGTTCACCCAGGCGCACGGAGATACGTCCACCCAGGTGCTCGACATCCGGCCCGGACGTGCGCCAAGGATGACCGTAGTTGTTAAACAGATAAAGCGTGTCGCCATCCCAGTGCAACGGGTTGTTCGAGTCGGCCTCGTGCAGCAGGCTGCGTTCGGGCACCTCGACCCCCGGCATCTGAATTAGCGAAGCCTCCCGGACGACAAATGAGGGGACATCCGAGGACGGCGCAGGACCGCCAGCGCCCTGCGCAAACGCCGCTACGGCTAACGCGGACGTGGTCCAGAAAGCCAGTTGCCACCGTTTGATGAAATGTTTCATCGTGGACAGGTTAGGTCGCTTCCGGGGGGAAAGTCAAGGTTTTTCTGGACGAACGGCGCCGGCGATGGGCCAGATGCATGGATACTATTTACTGACTATTGCCGTTTTCCACAGTGGAGCTGTCGCGCGACAGGGGACGCGTTGTACCGCGTTTGACCAGGCTGGTAGGGATGATTATTTCGGGTAATCGTTTGCCGGGGATCTTCAACTTGTCGATGGCCATCCTGGCGAGTTGCCGTCCCAAAGCAAACTTGTCGACGCGAACCGTGGTCAGCGGCGGAACCTTGAATTGCGCCTGGTCCTCATCGTGAAAGCCTACCAGGCTCACGTCGCCGGGCACAGTCAAGCCGTGCTTCTGGAGCGCATCCCATGCCCCATAGACGATGTCATCATATCCGGCAAAAACCGCAGTGACAGGACTAGCACTCTGCAGAATAAGCTCCATGCAGGCATACCCGTTTGCGTAGTAGTTCTCCGAAAGAGCGACCGTTTGTCCGCGAGGCTCAAGACCGGACTCGCGCATAGCCTGTGCGTAGCCGTCATATCGCACTTGATACCACGGCAGCGAACAATCCGCGATGTACCAGATGTCGCGGTGTCCCAATTGAATCAGGTACTTGGCAGCTTCGTATGAGCTACTGAAGTCATCCCAGCCGACGTGGTCGAAGGGTAGGCGCGGGCTCTTGCTGATGAACGTGTTCCGGAAAAGCACGTAGGGAACTCCGAGCTTCTCTAGGCTGTCGGTAAAGTTCTCGTAGTTGATGCCGGCCAGGATCAGACAGTCCGCTACGCCGTGGCTTTGCAGAACATTCGGCAGTTTGAGGTCCGCCCGCTTCGTCTCGCCTGAGTAGTTGTAACGCGCAAACATGACATAGTAACCCTCTTCGGCGCAGTACTCCTCAACACTCTGCAGCACATCGGAGTGGAAGGCATGAAGCAGCTTGCGGTTACTCTGAATGAAGGAAATGACGGGCGTGGAGTTCTGCACGAAGCTTCGCGCGCGGGCATTGGGCCGATAGTTCAGGTCCTTGATGGCCTTTTCGACGCGCTGGCGGAGTTGCGGATCGACATCGGCGTGCTCATTGATTACACGCGAGACGGTGCCAATGGCGACCTTTGCCCTTTTTGCAACGTCTTTGATCGTTACTGCCATCTCGCCTAATCCAGGACAATCAAGTCTTGTGAAACATTACACCAAAACTTTAACTGGCTTGAGGTCCAACGTCAAGTGATGGGCAGGGGTGGCGTCTAATCCTAATTTTGAGTGGTTTTCAAAACCGTAAGATGTGAGACGACTATTGACATCGGTGCGGCAGGCTGATATGTTCGGGCTATCTGGTGAACTGTTTCATGAAGCTAATTATCTATCCTGCCAGGTAGCTATTATGCCGGAGGCGACGATCATAGCCGATTACGGCGATCTTTGCGGTGAATGCCCGGTCTGGGATGCTGAGAGCGGCTCCGTCTATTGGATTGACTGCGTCGGCCTGAAGTTCCTGCAATACGATTGGCGTACGCGCGAGCACCACATCGTTAGGCAGAGCCTGCCTGTGAATGGCTTCCGCCGGAACCGTCTGGGTGGGTTCGTGATCACGAATAATGACGGTGTCTGGCTATGGCAAGGCACTGGTGAGCCACGGCTTGTCACTGCGGACGTAGAGGGCTCGCGCTGCCAGTTGAACGATTGTGCGGCTGACTCCGCAGGCCGTCTCATCGCCGGCTCCTATTTCTACAATCCTGTCGGAGAGTACCAGCTGGGCAGGCTGATCCAAGTCGGAACCGATGGCAAGGCCATCGTACTCGACGAGGGCTTCCACCTTTCCAATGGCCTGGGCTTCTCCCCAGATGAGCGAACACTGTACTTCGCGGATTCAGTCGCCCGGTTGATTTACGCGTACGACTATGACGTCGCCACCGGGTCCGCCCGTAACCGGCGCGTCCTCGTGCAGGTGCCCCGAGAGGAAGGCCTTCCTGACGGCTTGGCCGTAGACGCCGAGGGTTTCGTCTGGTCCGCACAATGGTACGGGAGCTGCGTCGTTCGATATGACCCGGACGGCAAATTAGAACGCCGCATCCAAACTCCTGCGAAGCAGACCTCTTCGCTCGCATTTGGAGGACCGGACCTGACGGATATTTTCATCACTTCGGCAGGGCAGTCAGAGCCGATGCCCATCATGCCGCCAGGATACGATCCTGCGGCCGGATACTTCGGAGGCGCGCTCTATCACATGAACCTGGGCATCCGCGGCCAGGTGCAGCAAATGGCGAACATGACTCCGCGCAGTTGAAGAGCTTCGTCCCATGCCTAATATCACCGAGTTGAAAAATATCGCTCGAGCAGCAGCGGACCTGCTAGTGGCCTATTCGTGGAAGCTGTGGTTCTGGGGGGATTCCATCGGGCTGGAGGGATTGCTCGATGCTGCCGAACTGACAGGGGATCAGAAATATCTCGGCTTCGTTCACGGTCTGTTTAAGGGCTGGCTGGCGCGCGAGGGCTACCGGAGCGAGTTCGACTATACCGCGCCGGGCGTGGCGCTACTCCGAATGTATGAACTGTCCGGCGATTCCACCCTTCTGGATGCCGCCACACGTCACGCCGAGTACCTCGCTGCGTTCCGCAAGACGCACGGCGGCGCCTATGTTCGCTATGAAAACGCAGCTATTGAGTTCCCGCCCGAGTTGCCCCCCGATCACCCTGATTTTCACCTGGTCGCTCGCGCCGCCGGCCAAGTGCAGAGCGGCGGACCCTGTGTTTTCGTGGATTCGGTTCATTTTGACGGGCCTTTCTTCGCCAAGCTGTATCAAGTGACCAGGGAGGACAAATACAGGCGCCTGGCGCTCGACAACATCGTGCCTCAAGTAGACCTGCTGTACGATCCGGACGACCGCCTCTTCCATCATTTCTGGATCGAGAGCGCCGGCACCCGCAACGGCGTCGCCTGGGGCCGGGGTAACGGCTGGGGACTCCTCGGCGTCGTCGAGACACTGGAGTATGTCCCGCCGGGCGAGCTCGCCGGAACATGCCTGGTCGAGGTGCTGCGGGCCGTTGCCGAACGCCTGAGTGATTTGCAGGACTCCGGCGGCGGTTGGCACACCGTGCTCAACGATGCTGAGTCGTACATCGAAACTTCAATCGCCGCCTTTGTCGTGGACGTATTCGCGCGCGCGATCGAGCGGTCGTGGCTCAAGCCGGAGATATACTTTCCCGTGATCGAGTCTGCGAAGGATTTCCTGCTGCGCCACGTGCGGCCCGATGGCCTGCTCGAAGGCGTCTCCTATGAGACGTTCCCCAGCACGCGGGTCGAGCATTACCGCTGCATGCCGCGCGGCGGTATGGTGCCGTGGGGCCAGGGTCCCCTGCTGACGGCGCTAAACTCGTACGTCCGGTTACTCGACTTCATGAGAGGGAACGAGCCCCCCGTCGGAAAGGACCGACCGGCATGCGCCTTGACGACAGAGTCGCGTTAGTAACCGGAGCCGCCATGGGCATCGGCGCCGGGATTGCACAGCGATTTTCCGAAGCCGGTGCAACGGTGGTTGTTTTCGATATCAATGGCGAACGAGCGGCCGGAACCGCAAAGGCACTGGCGCCTGGGCGGGCGAAGGCGATTACCGGCGACGTGTCGTCCGAAGCGGACGTCCGTTCCGCCGTTGACGAGACCGTCAGAGAATTCGGATCACTGGATGTACTCGTAAACAATGCTGGAATCGAGGTGCCGGGCCAAGTCGTTGATCTCACTTCTGCGGATTGGGATCGTCAGTTAGGCGTCAATCTGAAGGGTGCGTTCTTCTTCTCGAAATACACGATCCCCCACATGCGCGCGCGGAAGCAGGGTGTAATCATCAACATTTCTTCCGTCCACGCATTTGTCTCGTACGCGGGCAACGCCGCCTACGATGCCTCCAAGGCCGGCCTGATCGGGCTGACGCGCGCGCTGGCCCTCGACCACGGAAGCGATGGCATTCGTGTGAACGCCATCTGTCCAGGCTACATTGATACGCCACTCATGGACGCGTGGCTGGCCACTCTTCCAGATCCCGAAGCCACCACGCGCCAGGTACTCAGTTTCCACCCGCTGGGCCGCATCGGCACACCGCACGATGTGGCCGAGGCTGCCCTTTTCCTGGCCTCGGACGCCGCTTCGTTCATCTCGGGCACGTACTTAGTCGTCGACGGCGCCATGACGGCATCAGGCCACTAGGAACCATGCGAGTCTCGCCCCGCACTGCCGCCGACACTGGCCTGCTAGTCCTGGTCAATGCCATGTGGGCAGCTCAGTACCCGGCGTACAAGACCGCCACGGCGCAAATCGGCCCCGTCACCCTGAGTGTCTGGACGTTTCTGATTGCCTCTGTGGTACTGGCGCCATTTCTCCTGCGGGAGCACCGTGCCGCAGCAAAGGCCCCCTCTCGGGCCCCGCTTTCAGTGGGCGCGACTTGGGGTAATTTTCTACTGCTGGCGTTGCTCGGCCTGGTGCCAGCATCCGTCGTGCTGGCGTGGGGAACGGCTCTTTCCACCGCTTCGAACGCCGCTCTGCTATACCTCACGGTGCCCATCCTCACGGCCGTGCTCGCCATCGGGATCGTCGGCGAGAGGATGAGCCCGGTACGCTGGGCTAGCCTGGCGCTGTCACTCGTCGGAGTGCTCATCATCTCCGGCTTTGATTGGCGACATGCCGATTTCCGAAGCACTAGGTTCTTCGCTGGTAACCTGTTGGTTCTGGTGGCGTGTGCCGCCAGCGCCTTCTACAACGTGTACTCGAAGAAGCTGCTGCGCCGGTTCACGCCGCTCGAGGTGCTGGTCTTCGGATACTTGCTGACGGCCGCTCTTAGCCTGCCCCTGGTACCCTCGATCGAGCCATTCTCTCTGACCTCCGTCCGCGCCTACACGACCGCAACTTGGACCGCCGTGCTGGTATTGAGCGTCTTCAGTTGGGGCCTGGCCATGGTGCTATGGATGTATCTGCTGAAGCGCCTGGACGTCAGCCAGGCTTCGGTTTCCATCTACCTGTTGCCGTTCCTGGGCGTGCTTCTCTCAGCCATCACGCTGAACGAAAAAATCACCAAGACCATGGTGGTCGGCGGACTGGTCACGCTGGCTGGAACAATTCTCATTACTTCCGCCGAGTCTGCTACTGGGGCGGAGCCCGTGGAGTCCTCACCGTGAAGATTACGAAGATTGAATGCCTTGAACTGCGCGCGCCACAAGCGAACGCCGCCGATTGTGACGGCGCCGTCGATACAGCCGTCGTCCGCGTAACCGCCGACAACGGAGTCTACGGCCTCGGCGAAACCGACGCGCCCCCGAACGCCATCGCAGCTCTGCTCGAAACTCCCTCGGCGCACATCTGGAGCATGAGCATTCGTGACCTGCTGTTGGGCGAAAACCCAATCGAGGTCGAGCGGTTGTGGGACAAGGTGTATGAAGGCACCATCTACCACGCGCGACGCGGTCTAGGCATCATGCTGATGTCCGCTATCGATAACGCGCTGCACGACCTTCGCGGCAAGCTGCTGGGCGTTCCGGTTTACCAGTTGCTCGGTGGCGCGGTCAGGGATCGCGTGACGCCCTACCTGACGTTGTTCCCGAGCATGCCGCAGGGCCGCTCGTGGCCGGAGATGAAGAACGCCTGCGTCGCCCTGATGAAACAGGCGGTTGCGGCCGGCTACCGTGCGGTCAAAATGGAAATGTTGTTCTACGACCTGGTGAGCGACCGTGAAATGGTGAAGTTCATCCATGAATGCCGCGATATCATCGGCGAAGAGCGCGAGTTCATGATAGATGTGGGCTACCGCTGGAAGAACTCAAACGACGCGCTCTGGGTGCTGCGGAATGTCGAGGATGCGAAACTGTTGTTTGTTGAAACCCCGGTACACACCGACGACATCGACGGCTTGGCACGTCTGGCGGACGGGACCACCACACCCGTGGCAGTCGGTGAGTTCTTGCAGACCCGCCACGAGTTTCGCGAACTGATGGACCGGGGACATTGCGACGTCATCCAGCCCGACCTCGGGCGAGTCGGGGGTCTCACTGAAGCCATGCGGTGCGCTGCCATGGCTGCCGAGCGCGGCATCCGTTGCATTCCGCACGCCTGGAAGACCGGCCTAACAGTTGCGGCGACACGGCAGTTCGCGGCCGCCGTGACGAACTGCCCCCACACCGAATTCTTCCATCACGATTTCTTCCCGTCCTTCCTGCGCTCAAAGCTCGCCGGGCCCGAACCCGAGTTGCGCGATGGTCAGTGGACGCTTCCGGAGGTCCCCGGCCTTGGCGTAGACCTAAACCAGGATGTGGTTAAGCAGTGCTTGGTCCGGCCGCCAACCGTGATTCAATAGCGCGATCATGCCAGAGTGTTCATTTCGCGAGCATGTCATTGGCCGCGGCTTCCGTGCACTGACCATCGAAAACCAGTTTGTCTCCATCACGCTGCTCCCGGATAAAGGGGCCGACATCTATTCGCTGCGTTACAAGCCGCGCAATATCGATGTTCTCTGGAAATCACCGTGGGGCTTGAAGCCACCGGGGGCCGGTGTGCCATCATTTGGCGCGAGCACTGAGACGGCATGGCTCGAGAACTACGAAGGTGGCTGGCAGGAGATCTTCCCAAATGGCGGCGACGCTTGCGTCTACAAAGGTGCCGCCTTGAATTTTCACGGTGAAGCATCGACCTTGCCGTGGGATTACACCGTCCGCCAGAACAGCGCGTCAGTCGTTACTGTCGATTTCTCTGTCCGGCTGTACCGCAGCCCGTTCTTCTTGCGCCGCACCGTCACCGTTGAGAGTTCTCTTCGAGCGGTGCTCCTGGAAGAGGTCATCGAAAACCAGGGCGAAGAGGATCTGCACTTCATGTGGGGCCACCATCCCGCTTTCGGGGCGCCTTTTCTGGATGGCGGATGCCGGCTGTACGTGCCCGCACGCAAGTTTCTGGCACATGATGTCGAGATCAGCGCCAACAGCCGCATTGCGCCTTCTGTTTCGGGAACTTGGCCCGTGCTGACCGGAAAAGACGGCCGGCCGGTGGACCTCAGCACAGTGCCGCCGGCCAGCGAACGTGTCACTGAGTTCGGCTATCTCTGCGACCTGGAGGAAGGCTGGTACGGTCTAGTTAACCCGGTGCTGGGATTTGGGGTGGGCATGGCCTGGAGCAAACTGGTCTTTCCTTACCTCTGGTTCTGGCAGGAGCTTCGCGGCAGCTTCGGCTATCCGTGGTATGGGAGCTGTTATGTCATGGCCGTTGAGCCGTTCAACAGCATACCGGGTAGCGGGCTCACAAGGGCAATTGAGAGCGGCACTGCGCCAATTCTGCGCGTTGGTGGCAAACTCGAAGCGCGGCTGTCTGCCGTGTTCTTTGATGCCGGCGAACCTCAATCCATCTCGACGGATGGGGTTGCCAGGGTGCGAAGTGCTTGATGACGGCTCAGAACGGCTAGCGAGCCCGGATGATCGAATAGGGCACAACGCGCACAGGCCCCAGCAGACCGGAAGGCAGTGGGACGGGTATTGTGGTTTTCTCTTGCGGCAGTTGGAATCGCAGCGGTTCGAGTCCAGCGTAATCCGGTGTAGGCGCGCCGAGGATCTTGTTGATCAGCAGGTTCGTTACGTCGATAGAAATGGCATTCCGTCCCGCCTTCGCCCACTTTGTGATGTCGATGCGATACGGGAGCTTCCAACAGACTCCGGCTGGATTTCCGTTAATCGACACTCCGGCGATTTCGCGCACTTTGCCAAGGTCAAGCCACAGACCGCGGGACGGCCCGAAGGCCTCTGTCGGCAGATCGACTTCTGTCCGATAATTTCCGCACCCGGAATAGAAGCTGTGCCCCGGGACCTCCGTCCAGGATTTGAGGACGTCCAGGCTAGAGTCGTCGTCTCCGATGCGCAGCGTCCATCGTCTATTGAGCACGATAGGTGTGACAGGCATAGTCACGTTCCGTTTCACGCGACCGTTTGCGGTTTCGACAAAGTACCGACCCGGCTCCGACACCCGTGCGATCCAGGAACGCCGTGCGGTGTCGAAGTCGAGGTTCTCGACCGGAACGTTGGTGGCGTGGATAGGAGTAGTGACTTCTGCGCTGTCAAAAACCACAAGAATCGAACCATATGGTTCGAGGTGAACACTTACTTCTATTCCGTGCCGAGTCTTTCGGAACAGCGGCACATCGCTAATCGTGCCGGACATGGCATCCCAGAACCGCGGGGCTGCTTTTCCGTCGCGGAAAATGGGTTTCAGCGTTTTGCTAGTGGCCGATGTGTTCGCGAGAAAATAGATGTCGAGTTCGCCCTGGCCGCGATGCACGAACGCCACATCGGCATCGGGCCGTTCAAAGTGGACTTCAGGGTCGAGCGAGGCGAGCACCCGGCCCAGTTCATCGGTATCGTCCGGCACGTAGATCGCAATTCCACGTCCATAAGCATTTCTTCGTGTTTGGTTGCTCGGACCGCCGCCAAAGAGTTCTGCAATGAGACGTTGGACCCGAGAGTAGTTCGCGTCATGGTCCTTCAACCCATATGCCGCATCGGGCAATCTCCGCGTCGCAATCAGCACCCCACCCGAACGGCAGAAAGCCGCGAGACGCTCCAGGATTGGCAGCGAGATGCCGCGCAGATCGGGCAGAACCACAATGCGGTAGGAGACGTCGCCAACCTCCAGCCGCCCGGCAGAGGTCTTCAAGCCTGGCTGCAGGATACTGCGATCAAAGCCATCAAACGAGTAACCGGCGGTCATGATTGTCTTCAGCACGGCCGACTCTGCCTGGTACGCAGAAGGAAGCCCAAATTCCTGGACCGGCTTGTCGTCGGACAGCCGGAATTTGCTAGACATATACAGATCCATGCCATCGCCGACCGCCTGCTTCGCCATCACATCGTCCTCAGGCAAGTACACAGCCACGTCTACGCGCGGCGTCCCCAGGCTCAGTGCGTAGCTGGTGCGGCGCACGTAGTCGGCGAGAAGGTGGAAGTACGGCCACCAGGGGTTGTTGTCATTCAACATGATCGAGGCGTAGTAGCCCCAGCCTGGTACCCCCACCGCCGGCGGCGAATATCCGTAACCGTGCGCGACCAGCCGGTTGATGCCGCAAACGAACTGCAGATCGGAGCCGAGCTTTATGTCCTGAAGGGTCGAAACATAGCGCGGGAATCGCAACCACGTATATGCCTCGGCCGATACCACGCGCTTCCCATATTGGTGGGCCGCGGAACTCGCCCACCGCGAAGCCACGAACGTTTTCCAGTCATAACTTTCTCCCATGGGGTAGTCGATGTCGGCATAACTGGTCATGTCCACAGGAGGGGTCCCGTAGGATTCCGATTGCAGCATGACTCCATGCCGCGCACACCAATCGTGAAGCGGGTGGACGTAGTTGTCCAACGCCAGTTCGCTGACGGTACGCCAGAAATCGTATCGGACATCTGCGGTCCGGGGCCCAGCGTCGACTACGAGCGCCGGCAGGTAATGCTTCAAATCGTAGCCGCGGCGCTTCGAGAATTCCGACAGAAAGCCAAGCGTCCATTCCTCGTTGAACACCTCGAGGCTATCCGAATGCAAGGCTCCGAGATTGCGTGCGCCCGCAGTGGCCACCAGCCTATCCGCGACATCGTCCAGAAACCAGTTGAGCGCATGGGCGTTCAGGTGGTCCAGAACGAGACCATCTGCTCCGAGCGATGGGCGTTTGACTCGCATGCCCGTCGGACTGTCGATGAAGACCATCAACAGACGCTCGCCAGACAATGGAACATTCGCACCGCGAGACACCTGTTCTGTGACGTCGACCGCCGTATCCACATTTACGACGCTCTTGTTGCCGTCGATCAGCAGCGCCACCTCCAGCTTCTCATCTGGCTTCAGGACCGGAAGACGCCCAGAGCCGCCGGGCGGCGACTCGACCGTTTCGATCCGGAGCCGCCGCGCCCCAAGTTCCGGTGTGACCTTCGGCCCTCCGAATGGCCATCCCGTACCAATTACCAAGTCCGCCCGGAGGTCGAGTTCCCTGGCCTTGTTCACGGCGTGTCCCAGGACCTCGAGGAACTCCGGAGAGAGATATCGCAGGTTCTTGATACCGAGCTGCGGGTTGTCCACGCTAATCGGGTACACCGGAAAAATGAGAACCGACCCAATCCCCGCGCGATGCATCACGTCGAGTTCGCGATCTACTTCCACTTTCGTTACGGCGGGACCGAACCACCACCAATACACGCCCATTCCGTGGCTGGGTGCTGGATCGCGGAACTCATCCGCCCAGTTGGAGGCTCTGAGTGCCGGCATCAAACATGTCGCCAACAGCAGGCAAGTGGTCCGGAAAGTCATGCTGGAAAATATCGGAGACATGTAGAAATCAGTTGTTGAGAGAACGAGTCTTTATAGCAAGCGCCACGCCAATGGAGGGTCGAGTGTCCAAGCCGAGCGAATCCGCCTTTTTCCGGATGCGAGTCAATAGGCGAGATTTGTGCCGCATGCTCGCAGGCGTTCCGCTGTTGCAGGTCGCCTCTGCCCAATCCGGAACCTTCAGATTTGCGCGCCGGGAGGGCGGGGTTCTGGAGTGGACGATCGGCAACGAGTCCTTCGCGCAAACGCTTAGCCTTGGCCGGGGCAGTCTGTTCTGTGCTGCGCTCCGAGATCTCCGAACGAACCGTGAGTGGATTCACCCGTCGGAGACGTCGGATGAGTTTCTGGTCGCACTGGGTGGGTCCATAACGGTCACGGGCAAAACTGGATGGACATACGTATCGCATCGCCAGGACAAGGCCGGAGTTGACTGGCATGAGCTGGCAATCACAGTCCGGTCCGCTGAGCATGGTCTCAGAGTCACGAGGTTCTATCGGTGGCATAACGTGCTGCCGATCGTTCGCCAGTGGACGGAGATCGAAAACGAGTCGCAGGCGCGGCGCGAGATCACTCAGATCGACACGTTTCGGCTGCGTGTCGATCCCATGCCTGAGCCACTTGAGCTGCGCTGGATGAACAACTTCGGCCGCGCAATGGTGCCTAACCCGGGTGACCCGATCCACTACCGCAGCATCGACGACAATGTGGACCAGCTTGTCCACACCGGCCCATACTCGCCGGATTGCGCCTGGTTCAGTTTGAGTGCGCCGGCGTTGAATGAAGGTCTGGTGGGCGGGTGGGAGTGGTCGGGCCCGATGGCCGTTGGGTTTGGCGGCTCTGAGGACCCGTGCCTCATCCATGGCGGGCTGGACCCGATGGGCATGCGCGAGCCGCTGGTGCCAGACGGCGCTATGAAGTCGCCGGTCGGTTGGTACGGCTTCTTTCAAGGCGACCAGGATGAAGCGGCAGCACTTTGCCACGAACTTGTGCGGCACTCGCTCGGACCAAAGCTGCCGGCGACCAACTTTCCATGGGTAGGATACTGCACGTGGGCGACTGCAATCGACGAAGCCAGGAATCCGTTTAACGAGCCTGGTACGCACCCGTGGTTTCCGACCGAGAAGAATGTTCTGTCGCAGGTTCAAGCTGCGGCGGAACTCGGTTGTGAGCTGTTCCTTTGGGACTACGGTTGGTTTCCACGCGTCGGCGACTGGTGGTTCGATGCGTCTCGGTTTCCGCAAGGACCGAAGCCGGTGGCCCGAGCTGTGCATGAACGCGGCATGAAACTGGGCCTCTGGTTCGGCTTCGGCAACGCCACGAATGAATCGCGCGTGGTCCGGGAACATCCGGACTGGCTGGCCGAGTATAACCACAAACCGATTCCCGACGATTTCTTTATCCGGACTGGTGCATCGACCTGGAAGACCAGGATCCTCTGCCTCGCCCACAGGCCTGCCCGCGAGTGGGTGAAGGAACAGCTTGCGAGGACCATCGAAGCAGCCGAACTGGATTGGCTCAAACACGACTTCGACTTGATCACTATTTGCCAGTCCCGGCACCATACACATACGCCAGGAGACGGCCGCATCGCTGCCTGCGAAGGCTTCTACGAGATCATGGATTTCGTGCGGTCGCGGTACTCGAACCTGGTTTGCGAGCACTGGATGAACGACAGCGCCACACCTGACTTCGGCGTCTTGCAGCGGCACCACGTACAGTTGATCGGCGATGCGTACCAGGCGTTCTCCTTGCGGCAGATGGTTTATGGACATTGCCAAATGTTCCCGCTGGACAGGCAGCACCGCTATCTGCGCCTGGAAGACTCCGAAGGCGATCTGACCAACTCGCTTCAAAGTTCGATGCTCGGTGGGCCCTGGACGTTGCTGAGCGACCCGCGTCTGCTCGACCCTCAGCGAAAAGTGATCTTGAACCGCGAGATCGGAGTCTACAAGCGCTTCAGACATTTGTTTGCCACCGCGAAAGTCTATCGCCTCGTCGGGCGGCCTCATCCACGCGGATGGGATGCTACACAACTGTGGGACGAAGCGCGCGGCGAAGGAATCGTTTACGCCTTCCGCAGCCACCACCCATCGCCTCGTTACTGGATCGTGTTAAAGGGACTCACCCACCAGGCAAAATATCAGGCAGAGTTCATCCGGGCGGCGCGCACGGTCGAAGCCGCGGGAAGCACCCTCCTTGCGGAAGGCTTGCGAGTGGACCTTCCAGACCCCGGAACTTGCGAGCTCATCAGCCTGCGCCGCGCCTGATCGTGGCGCCTCGTCAGAACATGAACCTCAACCCGAACTGCATGGCGCGCGGATCGGTTTGCACGTTGGTAATCTTTCCAAATTGGCAGCCAAACTGGTGAATCAGATCCGTCGCTCCGTCGGCATTCGGCGGCAAACACCACGCCGTGTTCGGTATGCCCAGATTCTGGTGATTCAGAGTGTTTAGCGCATCGTAACGAAACGTGAGGCTCCGTGATTCCTTGATCTTCCATTCCTTGGAGAGCGATGCGTCCAGGTTCCAGAAACCGGGCGCGCGTCCGGAAGGCGGCCGGAGGCCGGAGTTGCCGTATACCCAATAACTATCGACGGCATCGGGATTGAACGACGCGCCGTTTGGATACACACCGTTTGCGAGCGCGTAGTTGAGTGCAGGGTCCAGTCCCCAAGTTGGCTGAAGAGCGGCCGGGTTAAACCACTGGTCTTCGCGTTGGGCCTTGGTTTTACTGCCGCGGCCCGCGCTGAGATCGCCTACGGCATTGCAGTATTTGCTGTAGACGCCGTTGTACGGGCAGGTGAAGGCCAAGGGAACTCCGCTCTGAAAATTCCAGTTCTGCGAGATTTTCCAGCCGCCGAAGGCTTTCTCCGCAAAGCCGTGTCCGGAAAGCAATGGCTTACCTTTCCCGAATGGCAACTCGTACGTGGCTGCAAGGTTGAGGACATGCGGTGTGTCGTCGGGCGCCAATGCATCATAGCGTTTCCGGTTGTCGTAGTCGTCGGCGTTGGTATGCGTCGCACCGTCGGCTGAGCCGCCGCCCGCCGCGCCCGGGACCCACGCGATACGGCCCACACCTTTAGTGCCGCCCGAAGTCGGCCCCAGCGTATTGGCCACCAGCGCGCCCAGGCCCTCGCTCACCATGTTCTTCGAATACGTGTACGCCGCGATAAAGTTCAGGCCGTTGGAGTAGCGCTTCTGAACGCGGAGTTGTGCAGAGTTGTACCGGTTGTAGCCGTCTGGAGCCATCATGGCCGCAATTCCCGAGTATTGCGGATGGGGTTGGAACGCGTACCAGCCCGAGCACATGGCCTTGTTGGTCGTCGGATCAACGCTGCATCCGTAGCCGGGTGCGAGAGTAGCAATGGCGGGGTCCAGCGGGTAGTTAAGGTTAATCTTGCTTCGCAGCGATTCCAATATGCTGGTGGGTACGTTGTTCAGCGCCCGAACTTCGTCTCCCGCCAAATGCAGGCCGTGAGTGCCCACATAGCCGGCGTTGATCACCAAATTGCCGGGCAATTCGCGCTGGATGAAGAAGCTCCACGTCTCGACGTAGGCATCCTTGGGCGGCTTCAGAAAGGTCGCTACCCAAGTGCCGATGTCCTGAGCATCTGTTTTCGCATTAGCGGCGAGATTCGGTAGCTGCAATGTTGGCGCGGGTTGGCCTAAGACAAAACTCGGCGTCAGGCCATTGGGGTAAGGGTCGGTGGTCGGGACGCTGACCGGGACCCAGTTGCCCGCCGAACTGAAGGCACCGTTGTCCTGCCCGAACACTGCCGAACCGCTGTTGCTGTACACTATGCCAAACGCACCTCGAATGACAGTCTTTGGCATGGGCGACCAAGCGAACCCAAAGCGCGGCCCCAAGTCACCCTTGTTAGCGGGGTATAAATCACGGCCCGGGTGATTCGGCGTACCCATGTAGTCCAGCGCGCCCATATATGCGGGAATTTCCGGGTTCGGCTCGTTGAAGTTCATTTCCGCCAACATATTGTGCCGCTCGCGGATCCATCCGTAAACGTCCCACCGAAGCCCATAGCTCAGTGTGAGATTATGCCGAATGCGGAATTCGTCCTGCGCAAAAAGCGAATAATCATCATTGGTTTGCCAGGGGTCAGCCTGCACGGCGGTGTTGGGCTGACCCTTATCCACCCACCCGAGAAGGAAGGTTGCCAAGCCGCTTCCACCCAGCCCGGAAACCGGATCGTTGGTCGCGTCGGGCTGGAACGACAGGTTGTAGCCCAATGCCGACTTGTTGAACAGATCGTTCCGGCGAAACGCGAATCCCCCTTTGATGGTGTGCTTTCCCGATACCTTGGTGATGTTATCGGAAAAAGTGTACGCCTGCTGGCCCATGGATACGCTCGACTGATACGGCTGCGGGCCCCACGATAAGCTGTCGACCGAGATCGTGGGCACGGATTGCAGGGGATCGAACAGCCAGAAGTTCATGCCTTGCACTGCCTTCTTGACGGCCGAGTTGCCGGTCACGCTGTCGGGGTTGGGCAGAGCAATGAGCGGCTGCCGCCCAAACGATACACGCGCCTCGTTGACCAGCGTCGGCGTGATCGAGGATGTCAATCCCAGAATGGCAAGCTGGTTGCGAGCTTGAAAGGGCTGTGCTCCCATCACGCCCGTCTGCAACTGCGCGGTTGGGCCGTCCCAGGGATAGCGGAAGTTCTCGTAATGGCTGGGGTTATAGAGCCAGTCCACGAACAGGGCGTGCTTGTCAGAAATCCGGTGGTCGATCTTGACTGACACGTTGTGCGTCGTCATCCCGCTGCCAACGGCGCCGATGTAGTTGTTGCACGTGATGCCGCATCCACCTGGGCCTTGCTGCAGCGGATCGACAAAGTTCGGATTTGGGATCGAGCTCAAATAGAACTTCGCCAGAGGATTGATTCTGCTGGCCGGAATGACCGGGGTGGGAAAAGCCTGGCGATGTTGATAACCGTTGGCATCCGGAGCGGTGGTCGTCCAGGGGTCGTAGAGGCAATTGCTGGCGCCGGCGGCCGGATTACACACCGCCGCGAAGGCCGGGTCACCACGAAAATCGCCATTTTTCTCAGCCGGCAGCGGAACGGTTAAGATGCGGTTGACATTTTCGTGCAGGATAGAAACATCCTCGGAAACGAAAAAGAACGTGCGGTTGCGACCGTTATAGACCTTCGGAATGTAGACTGGACCGCCAAACGTACCGCCGGGAGCATTGTAGTTGATGCGCGGTTGGAGAAATGGATTCCCATTCTGGTCGCGCCGCGCAAACGGGTTCGTGGCGCTGAAGAACGAGTTCCGGGTGTACGAATACAGGCTGCCATGCAGCTGGTTCGTGCCGGATTTCAGCACCACGTTGACCACCGCGCCGCTCGTGCGCCCGTACTCAGCGGCTAGACCGTTGCTGACCAGGTTGAATTCGGATACGGCGTCAGGTGACGGGTTGACTACGGAGCTCTCCGCGCCGACCGTGGCATTCAGCGAGCCTTCAAGATACCAGCCATTAGCGCCCGCCTGGCTTCCGTTCACACTGATGCTCGATCCGACCAGGTGCATTGGGTCCGGAAAACCGCCGAACTGGCTATTAAAACCGAAAACAGCCCCAGAGGGACCACTGGACTGAATCACACCGGGGATGAGCTGCACCAGCGTCTGAATGTCCCGTCCCTGGATCGGCAGATCCTCGATATAGCGTGTTTCGATCGCCGTTGTGAAATTCGAAGGGGAGCGGTCAACCAGCGGCGCTTCTGCTGTCACCTGGACGCTCTGAGCCGCTTCGCCAACCTTCAGCTCCGCATCCGCCACGGCGGTGGTGCCGGCGGCCACGGCCACGCCTGAGATCTCGAGCGTGGCGAAGCCCGCGTACTTCATTCGCACTAGATACTTCCCAGGAACCAGTTCCGTCGCCAAGTAAAACCCGGCGGAGTTGGTTATCAGGTTCTGCTCAACGCCCGTATCCACGTTCTTTACTAGAACCTGCACGCCTGGGATCAACGCTCCCTGTGGATCGGTCACCGTCCCCTGGATCGTGCCTCGGTCCGGCGAGGCCGAAAGGCGAGTGAAGAAGGCGCATAGAACCAGTAAAGTGACGAGTAATGTAAACACACGGGGCTGTCGCATGGGCTGACCTCCTTTGGCTTGGTTCAACTATATGCAGGCCGGCAAACGCTGTCAAGTGAAAAACTTCATGAAACGTTCATGGAAGAGGCCACAAGGCTGCCGGGGGGAATAGATTGTGCTTTTGGCGCCGCCTAGCGGGCTCTCGTGGTTAGGTCCTGAAGAGAGGGATAGGCTTTCGCGGCGCCAGGTTGTACGGCTTGCGATCGCCTCCGGTCCGTCCGGGCACTGCTCGATCGGAGCAGGTAGCCCATGCTCCTTCAGGAGACGGTAGCTCCCATCGTCGGCGGCGCTTTCCGGGCTTTCCGGCGTTCCCCCAAAATGGTTCCACATGTATCTGGACCAGCGTTCCTGGTGGTGACACTGGGGGCGCTCACCCACTGCGATGACGCCTCCCCGAGTCGCACGCCGCACGAGCCATAATGCTTTTGCTTGTGAGGCCCTTACGTCGGCGCCCGATCTCACTTCATGAAGTGTTTCACGGATAACAAGTCTGGCGTTGAACGCAGCCGCAGATGTCATGGAGGACCCACTGGTTGGTTGATGTGCCGCAATGGCGAGCCGGGCGTCCGCATTGTCATGGCTAATGCTCATTTTTGTGGCCCGCCCGAATAGACGTGGCATAGGCCGTTGTGCGGCTCACTTTTTCATCCCCGTTTGGACTTAAGACTTCAGCTGGGAATAAAAGCCGGGTACCTCGATTTGATCCAGCTTGGCATGGACGTCGGTCGCAGGCACAAGATAGCGCATCGTCGTTTCCAGTGACTTGTGACCCATCCAGTGTTGCACCGTTCGCACATCAAACCCGGCTCGCAGCATTCGCGTAGCGTAGGTGGAGCGAAACGTCTTCAGATCGAACTTGTCAGAATCCAGTCCCGCCCTGTGTGCCACAGCCTTGCAGCGGTCCAGCATGTGCTGGTTCCGGTTTCCTGTGGGAGACGGAAACACAAATCGAGAGTTGTCCTTCTTTCTGTGGCCCTTCAGGATTTCGATCAGGTGCGCTGTGACGGGAACTTCTCGCTCTTCCCAGCGCTTCGCGTAGAACCCTAGTTCAGGCTTAGCTGTGACACGAATCGTGTGCAAATCGAGATTGAGGTCGCTCCACCACAAGTACATCACCTCCTGCTCGCGAAACCCGGTGAGCAGGAACGTGTAGAAGAGCGCACGTTCGAAATCGTCGCAGGCTTTTAAAAACTTATCGAGATCCTCCTGGCGGTACTCCTTCGGCAGCGTCGTGATGGATTCCGGCAGATCCAGCAGTGGCGTGATGCCTCCGCGTCCATGTCGCTTGAAGAACTGGGCGATGATGATCGTGTTGTGCAGGACGGTGTTGGCGGACAGGCCGACATCGCGCTTCAGGTACACGATGTAATCGTTCAGGTCGGCAATCGGAATCGTTTCTACCGACGATCCTTCAAAGCGCTTCGCGAATCGTCGGAGGACGGCCTGATATTTCCGGTACGTATTCGGTTTTTTCAGGGTCTCGATATTTTCCAGGTACTGTGTGACTGCCACGGCGACGGGTAACGACGGAGGCGTTGCTGGAGCTGGTCCGTAACCTGGAACACCCAGTTTGCGGCCTTCCAATTCGTGCCGCTTGCGGCGCTGGGCTTCGAGAGCTTCCGCTGCGGTTACGCCGGCCGCTCCCCGCCGCCTTTTGCCGTTTTCATACCATTCGACGAAATAGCGGCCATCGGGAAGCGCGGTCCAGTCGTAGCCACCGGTCGGCTTCCGCGGGATAGAGCGGAGTATCCAGTGGCCTTCTGTATTGATCTTTTTCAGGATGTTGATGCGCGCCATGGTGCCTGCCGTGTGCTCTGATTTTACTCGGGACAGCGGACACCATTCAAGACACCACGACCGCAATTCGTTTCAGTTCAATGGGGAAAAAGAAGCTGGCATTCTACCACTGAATTACTCCCGCCCTTCGGCTATTCCTGCACTTAGCTCATTCCCAACGGCTTACATTCCTAATCTGCTGTCTATCCAGTCTATAAAGTCTACCGAATACACCCTCTTCAGACCCCAAAACAGACAGTAAATTAGACAGTGCGACAGCCTGAGAATGTTGGGAAATGTCGCACGGCTGGAGTATATCATACTGTCTATCCGCCCTACCCGTACTGTCTATGGCGGACCCACCCCATCACTTCCGGGGAATCCGGCTGCCCGGCTTGTGCTGCCGTTCCGCCATCCAATTCATGATTTCCGATTTCAGGAAGCGCACGTTGGACTGAATTTTGACGTACGGCAAAAGACCGCGCTGCACGTAGCTGTAGATGGTCTTTACGTCAATCCGCAGGAGCTCCTCGACTTCCCTCGCGGTCAGGAGCTCGGTTGAATCGGGAGCCGGCCGCACCGGGGCGGCCTGAACTTCCAGGCTCTCGATGAAGGAGAACGCCTCCTCCGGACTTAAAAATCGAAGCCGTTTGTATTGCGCCGTGCTCAATGCTCCGACGAGCGCCTGCCGGGCAGCCGTGAGCACCTTCTTCTCTGAAGAGATTAGGATCACGTCTTCAAACCCCGCCGCCAGGCATTTCTGAACGTTCCCAACTTCGTGTTCCGCATCGGTCGTCACCGAGACCCCGCAAGCTATCAGGCGGCTCCCCTTTTCCAGAGCCACATCTACCGACCCCAAACCATCGAGGATCGGTTTCTCAATGGTCACAAGGTACCCCCGGTTTTCGCCCCAACGCTTGATGAGTTGCTGAAGATATTTGTGATGTTCACCGCCGCGGCCGGCGGTCTTCGGATCAACCGTTGCCACGTCACCGTCAGAACTCCCCGCAAGTTTCTGGGCGGTCAGCGGAACCTCCATTCGAATCCTCGTTTTGGCCTTACGCGCCCCAGGCTCCCTATCCTGAGTGGCATGGCTTGCCATGATGAGCGTCTCCACCTCCTCACGCCTTGTCGCGTATCGCTCACGCGAAGAGGCCACGATCCGCTCGCGGCGGCCCGCGCCGACGGATGGATCAACAGGAGGGAGCGGTACGGTTTTCAAATTGAAATCATATTCCGCGCGTTCCACCCGCACGATCGCCTCACCGACGCCGAGGTTCTGGAGGTCCTTCGCTTTGAAATACGAGAATCGGTCCTCGAGTTTTTTGGCGTCGAAATCGCCGAGCCGGAAGCAGACGCGGGTGTAGGGATTCGAAATCACGGCGGAGGCGACACCGCCGTCCCGGTCGGAAAGCTGATGCAGTTCTTGGTGGGCGAGAACGAGCCCAAGATTGTATTTCCGGGCGCCCGACAAGATCGCCGCGAGCGAAGGCGAAGCGGAGGCGGGCCATGCTGGAGAGCAACCCGCCAAGGAATAGCCAGCCGGAAACTCATCCAGACGATGAGCGGGGGTGTTGCACGGCGATCTTCTGAATCGCGTCGCGTAGCTCCATGTCCCGGTCTGGACCAGACTCCACGTCGTCGAAACGGTATAGGCCGGACCGGGAAACCCGGCCCAGCTCCACCATGTGCTCAATCGTCAGTCCGCGCTCGGCCTTCACTTCTTCCTGGACCTTCCGGTAGACCGCGGATTTCCAGTTACTGCCTGCAGCATCCGCTGCTCCTCGATGCGCTGCAAGCAGTCTTTCAAAAAATCGATCTCCAGCGCTTGCTGGCCGATCTTACGTTCCAGCTCGGCGAACCGCCCTTCCGGCCAACGTGGCTTCCCGTTGCCCGGAAACGCGTTGCCTGGCCCTTGCCGCAACTCACGCCGCCAGCGGTGCAGCACGTTCGGGTTCACTTCCAGCGCCCGCGCTACCTCGCCGATGGAAACCCCCTGCTCCAGCCGCTAGACCGCGGCCCGCTTGAACTCCTTGGTGAACATCCCTTCTCGACAACCCCATGACTCAATTCTCCTTTGAATGGATTTTGAGTCTTAACTGCTTGTGTCAGAAATGGGGACAAGTCCACCTCCCCGCTAATGGACTTTTATTGGACTGGAAAATAATTTGGTGCACCCAGGGTCAGACAGCCAGCCTACACAGCTTACATTCAACTAGTCGCCTGTCGCAGAGTAACTAGTACTACGAGTGGTCGTCATTTCTATGTGCCCTTCATTGCCGAACCGATCCAGCTATCCGAGCAACAGCGTACTGACCTAAATGAGATCGCGCAGTCGCGTTCGCTGCCCGCCGGATTCGTGTTCCGCGCCAAATTGATCCTGATGCTGGCCGAAGGAGTGCCCTTTGCGGTTATCAAAGAGCGGTTGCAGACCACCGCGCCGACCATCTCCCGCTGGAAACAGCGGTTCCTAGAAGATGGACTGGAAGGTCTGGACACGTATCATCCGGGACAACCGGCGGTCATCCTGACGCCGGCGCTGCGGGCGAAGATCCTGGCGGCGACACGCAGAAAACCGAAAGATGGGTCGACTCATTGGAGTTGCCGCAAGCTGGCGGCGGCGATCAACGTGAGTAAAGATATGGTGCATCGCGTGTGGCAGGAAGCCGGGCTGAAGCCTCACCGTTTGGAACGGTACCTGGCCAGCGACGATCCGGACTTCGAGACGAAAGCCGCCGGTGTGATCGGACTGTATCTGAATCCGCCGCAGCACGCGGCTGTGTTTTGTGTGGACGAAAAGACGGCGATTCAGGCGCTGGATCGTTTGGACCCGGTGCTGCCGCTGTCTCCGGGCCGCGCCGAGCGCCACGGGTTCGAGTATTACCGGCACGGCACGCTGTCGCGCGGCACTCGACACCAAAACCGGGCGTGTGCATGGAAAAACGGCGGTGCGCCACACCAGCGCCGACTTCGTGGATTTCCTCGGCGAGGTCGTTTCGCAATGCCGGCCGAAGCAAGAGATCCACATTATTCTCGACAATCTGTCGGCGCACAAAACGCAAGCCGTGCGGGATTTTCTGGACACGCATCCAAAGGTGCGGCTGCACTTCACGCCGGCGCATTCCTCGTGGCTGAATCAAGTCGAGCTGTGGTTCGCCAAAATCGAGCGCGACGTCATCGCCCGCGTGTTCACGTCGGTGCCCGACCTGGCACGCAAACTCCGCCGCGACATCAACGCCTATTCGGCCAACCCTCAGCCCATTCGCTGGAAATATTCAGACGTCACCCGCCGCATCCGTAGTAACGATCTAGTTGCGACAGTCCACTAGATCAAGTCAAGTCAAGTCCAATTTCCGCGCTATAGTCTGCTCGATGATCAGCTGAGGTTTTTGGAGGGTTGGTTCCGAGATACGCTCCCCGGCGCACCAATGAGACAGATTTCAGTGTTGCGTCTGGATGCCGATATGTACGCCTCCACCATGGATGCGTTAGAGAGCATTTACCTGAAATTAACTGCCGGCGGGCATTGTATCATCGACGATTATGGAGCAGTGCCGGCGTGTAAGCAGGCCGTGAACGACTTTCGCGGCAAGCACGCAGTCCAAGCGTCTTTGAGGCGGATTGACTGGACCGGCGTCTCTTGGCAGAAAGAAGAATGACGGAACCGGGAAGCACCATTGCCTCCATCCGGCATACCCCCAAAATCTCACGCTGAGCCAACGCAGCTCTAGTCCCGGCTTAACAGCGCCAGTTCCTTGGCGCGGCGGGCGATTTCGGCGCGATCCATCGTCCTGTATTTCTCAGGCAGCAGACTGCGGCTGGTGCATTCCAGAACGGCCGCGAGATTCTGCATCTCGATCTCGGTGGGATAGGACGGCGGAATGAAATCCTCCACGGCTGATTTCAAGTCTTCCACGTCGATGGCCACATCCTTCTCAAGCACCGACTTCATGCGTGCGCGGATCAACACCGCTTCGATGTCGGCGCCCGAGAGACCGCCCGAATTGTCCACGAAGAATTTTTCGGCTTCGGGTGATGAAAGACTGATGCTCGTCTTCTTTAACATGGCGCGCACCATGGCCAAACGCTCGTCGCTGGTTTCGGGGTAGAACAGGGCAATGTGCTCCTCGGCGCGGCCCTGCCGCTTGAGGTCCACCGGCAGCAGGTCCGGCCGGCTGGTCAGCAAGAACCAGATCACCTTACCGCGCAGCTCTGTGTTACCCATGAACTGCGCGATCTGCGCAAAAACGCGATTGCCCACGCCGCTATCGCCGGACATCGACCGGTTGCCGAGTTGCGCGTCGGCTTCGTCGACCATCACCGCAATCGGGCACATGGCTTGCAGAAGATTCAACACGCGTTCCAGATTACCCTCCGTCACGCCCTGCCACATGCTGCGGAAATTCTTGAGCATCACCACCGGGATGCCGACCTCGCCAGCGAAGCATGTTGTCAGAAAAGTCTTGCCCGTGCCCACCGGCCCGCAGATCACGTAACCCATCGGCAGCACCTCGGTGTTGCCGGAGCGGATCGCGGCGGCGGCGTTTTGCAGCTTCAATTTCGCGTGCTCCAGTCCAGCCACCATGGAGAGATCGAAACGCGTTTGGATGAACTCGAGCAGGCCGCCGGATTCGGCTTCGATCAACTCCTTTTTGCGCTGGGTGAGGAACTTGGTGGTCAGCGGCCGCTTGTTCTGTACGGCGTGCGAAATGAGGTTCTGCAATTGTATGCGCTTCAAACCGGCGCCGAGTTTAGCGAGAGTGGCGTCGGTCACGTCGGAACCCGCGGGCAAAGGCGACGAACTCAGTTGAGCGCGAATGAACGCCAGCCTCTCACTTTCCTCCGGCAGCGGGATCTGTATGGAAGCTACTCCCGGACTTTGCACGATCCCCTGATTCAGCTCGATCTGGTTTTCAGCGATCAGGCAGATGGTCACGTCGGCACGCAGAAACGAGGTGCTTTGCGCCCAGCGTTTCAGAATCACCAGCGCGTTGCGGTCATCCGCGGACATGCCGGATATGTCACCAGCCGGTGCAATGGTCTCGGCAAAATCGATGATCAGAGAAACTTTTTTGCCGTCCGCAATGCGGAGCCGTAGATAGTTGTCCAGGAGGTTCAAAACGCCATCTGGATTGCGCGGCAGCGATTGCGAATAGTTGGTTTGATGAAAACTGTCATATCCGGAAAGCGCGTTGCGAAAGTCGGCCTGCATGTCTGGGGTGGCGAAACTCAGGCCGCCGCCGCGGTCGTAGGTGAGAACCAGATCACGCCGGCCAAATAAGCCCTCGTTGAGGAACTTGAGCAGCGAAACGTGCTCTACCGCTCCACCACGATCGAGCGGTACCAGGTCGCGCACGTTTCCGTACAATACGAAAACGGAAAGCGTACGCGAGTAGTATTTTTCCGAAAGCGTTTGGGCCCATTCGGGTAACTGCGCAGGCCCGCTCGGAGTGGACATGGTGGTTAGCTCCGCACCCGATTTCGCGGGGTCGCGCTGCCATCGCCGCTGCTGGAATCCGATGGCAACGGCGCGATTCCCTCTGGGCCAATCCCGCTGAAATCAGGTACATTCTCAAAAATGCTTTCCACTTCGTGGACGGTCTCCTCAGTCTGTTCCACGTCGTGCACCAGGCTCTCCAGATGATCGCTCAGTTGCTGCGGATCACGCATGGTAACGGATTGGTCGCGAATCAGGCCGAGCACATCTTCGACAGCGGCGCACTGCGCGTCAATGACCTCACAATTCTCCCGGATCTTTTTGAATTTTTCGACGCGCTTTTGCAGGATCTCAATGCGCTTCTTATTGATCTCCTGCACTTTCGGAGTGTCGGATTCCTGCTCCTTCTGAAGCTGCGCCAGTTCGCGCTCCACCACCCGAAGATCCGTCGTCCGCAAATACTCGCGATGTTGCCACGCAGCGTGCAACAGGCGCACGTACGCCTGCATCAATCCGTGGAGCTTGTCCTCGGTCTGCTGCGCAAAAATCTGCGACGTGGACGAAAGGCGGCTGTAGTTTTCGCGAATGGCGTTGCAGATCTGGTCCAGATCGGCGTAGCGCAGGCGCATCTCGGTCGGGATCTCCTGAAACATGGCGTCGAGTTGCCGATCGTGCCGGCGTTTCTCATCCGCGTACTTCCAGGAACGAACCAGGCGCTGAAAACGTGGATTTTGCGGTACCACGGCCAGGTACATCAGCTCGATCCCGGCGCCTAACAGCAGCGGCAGGGCGCTGCCGGATATCACCGCGAAGCCAGCGATGCCGGCAAGCGCAATCCAGTTGTATTGAAGCTTTGCGGCCTCTTTGACGTAGTTGACATCCGAACCAGCGGAATCGTCCTGCGGCATCAAACGCTCACTCTCACCTGGCCCTTCCCGGGGGCACGGCGCAAGCAAGCGAGCACGTGGTGCTGCATGTCGTGGAACTCCGCTGTCTCTCGGATTGCGGGGTCCCGCGGCCGGCCGAACGGTACCGGGATGTCTTCCACAATACTGCCGGGTCGCGAGCACAGAATGAAAATGCGGTCGGCAAGATAAATGGCTTCGTCCACATCGTGTGTCACAAATAAGATCGTGCTGGCGGTCTCGTCCCACACCTTGAGCAGAAGCTGCTGCATGTCGCTGCGGGTTTGGGCATCGAGAGCGCCAAACGGCTCGTCCATCAGGATCACCTGCGGGCGGTTGGCCAGGGTCCGCGCGATAGCCAGCCGCTGTTGCATGCCGCCGGAGAGTGTGTCGGGATAAGACTTCTCGAATCCCGCAAGGCCTACGGCTTCGATCAGGTGCTGGACGATCTGCTCGCGCTCCGCCGCTGAAACGCCGTTGATCTTCGGACCGTAGGCGATGTTATCCGCCACCGTCAGCCAGGGGAACGACGTGTATTTTTGAAAGACCATGCCACGATCGCGCCCAGGGCCGTCCACGGGCTTGCCGTTCACCAACACGTGGCCGCCGTCGGGCCGGTCGAGGCCTGCGATCATGCGCAACAGCGTGGATTTGCCACAGCCCGATGGCCCGAGTAACACACGGAACTCGCCGATGTCGCGGCCCTCCGGCGAGAACGCGTCTTCCACCTCGAAATTGATGTTGCGCAGCGCCTCCACACGTGTGCCTCCCGCGTCGATGAAGCTGCGCGAGAGATCGTGAACGCTGATCTTAACTTGGTTCGGCACGAGGTTGAACCTTTACTGGCGCGCCCGTGGCAACCGCGGCAACAGGTTCGGACGCGGTGCGCGACATCACGCGCCAGGGGAACAGTCGCGACTCCGCGAACGTCAACAGAAACCGGAACAGAAACGCAGCGATGCCGATCGCGATGATGCCGGCATAAACGCGCTCAAAATCGAGAACTTTGCGCGCGGCTTCGACCATGTAGCCCACGCCTTTGCGCGCATTCACCATTTCGGCCAGAATCACGTACGTCCAGCCGATGTCGTACAGGATGCGAAAAGAGCCGAATATCGAGGGAAATGACGCGCGAAACAGCAGCCAGAGTATGTGGCGGCGCTTCGCCCCCAACGTCCAGGCCGTCTCCAGCAGGCTGTCATCCACCTTGTTGACTTCCTCCACCACTACGGCCAGCAGGTAGAAAAACATGCCGAACCACAGAAACGCGACCTTCATGGATTCTTCCATACCGAACAGCGCAATGAAGGCGGGCAGGAAAGCGGTGATGGGCATGGAGCGCATCGGCGCGGCCACCGGATTCACCAGGTCGTGCACCCAGCGGAAACTGCCCATCAGCAGGCCGAGAGGAATCGCAATCACGGCGCACCAGAAGAATGCCTGCGCAATGCGCCACCAGCTCTGCATCACGTTTCCGAGCAGGTCATATTCGGTCCAGAGCCGCGCGAACGCGCGCACCACGCCGATGGGTTTGGGTAGGGAAAATGGCGGCAGAATGTCCCAGTTCGTCAACCCAAACCAGACGATGACAACCACCGCCCAAGCCGCGAGCGCCAGGATCAATCGCGCGCGCCGCGTAAGATCCTTGCGGATTGCGAAAAGGTCATGCATGGGATGAGAGCCGCTGCGACGCCGCTATCCGGCCGGATTCGGGTACACCTTGATGTCGGTGCGGCGGTTCTTCTCCCGGCCCTCGACCGAGTTATTGTCGGCGACCGGCCGGTCCGGTCCGTTGCCCACCGCGCGCATACGGTCCGCAGGGAATCCGTATTTGTCGATCAGGTACTGCTTGACTGCCTGGGCCCGCTCCTTTGACAGCTCGACGTTGTGCGGACGCGAGCCTGTCGCGTCGGTGTTGCCGTCAATGTCCACCACCGTGTTCTCGTAAGCTCGCATGAAGGTCCCGATCTCATCCACCACCGCCCGCGAGTCGAGACCCATCTTGGCCGAGTCCGTCTCGAAATAAATGGAGCGACGTTGCGTGGCAATTGGCGTTGCACCCTTAGCCGGCGCTTTGTATTCGATCGGCGGCTCAGTAGACTCCGCGGAGAACTTGCCACTGAGCGGATCCAGAAACCGGCGGTCCACGCTCGATTCCGGGTCGGAGGTGTGCTTGATGATGCGCGCTTCACGATACATCTCTTGCGCCATCTTGAAAATGTTGTCGTAGTCGGACTCACTGCCGCGCGCGCCGAAGAATGACTTGTTGTCGGCGTAATCCGCGAGCTTCACGCCGCCGAGCATGGTCTTGGCAAGATCCTCGGGAATATTGAAGTCTTTGATCGTGCCGATCAGAGTGTAGGCCCGATTGGGCTGCGCCTTAATGAACTCGACGCCTTCCAGCCATCCCTGCGCGAGTTTCACCACCGTTTGCGGACAGCGCTTGGCAAAGCTATCACTCACCACCAGAATGTCCGCAATCAGGCGGTTGGCAATACGCGTGTCATAGATTTTCTTCGATCCCGCGCGCTTGGTGACTGCGTCGCTCATGTCCGGGTCCCACGCCACAGCAGCATCCACTTTCTGCTGAGCGAATAGCGTCGCCGGCTCGATACCGTCCTTAGTGTGCACGGCCTTGGAGAAAATCTCGTTACGCTGTTCCGTGGTAAGACCCGAGCTCTTGAGTCCGTTCCAAAGCAGAAAATGCGACGGCGTGTACGGCGCGAACGCCACCGTCTTGCCCGCCAGGTCCTCGATGCTGTTGATCCCTTGCTTTCCGATCACGCCATCGGCGCCCCGCGACCAATCCACCATGTAAAACGCATGCGCGCCGAATCCCTTCTCCTGAAACTGGGCATAGTCCTTCGCCCAAACATCCGCGGTCGTGAGCATCACGTCAACATTATTAGTGGCCAGGGCGGCCGAGCCCTCGGTCCAGTCGTCGATAATCTTGAAACTGACCTTCAGCCCTGCCTTATCGAAAATGGAGCCCGATGCCGTATCCAAGCCGCCGTTCGCCACCAGACCCGCGGCGCAGCCCACCCAGATGTTCACGCGCACGCGCACGTTATTGCAGCTCGAATCAGACGTTGCTGCCGCCGCAGGCAGCGCCAGCGGTTTCGAGGTATCCACCGGCTCGCTCGATGCCGCCGCCGAGTTTCCGCCCAGACGCCCCCGCAAATTGACAATGCCGTACCTGTCGAGACTGTAACCCACCAGCCCCAGCCCGATCAGGAATATGAGAATCCATCCGCCTCTCTCGATTTTTACAGCCATGTTTTTATGAGTGATCCATCGTCATTTCTGACTTTCGATCGCTCCTCCTCAAACACTCTTCTGCGCTTCGCGCGTTCCAATGGTCTTCTGCGCGGCTTCCGTGGAGGCCTCGGGCGAAATCAGACCCATCTCCACCTTGAACTGCTTCACCAGTTCGTTCGCGCGCAGTTTCTCCGCCTCTTCTTCGATCTTCACCTTCTGCTGGTCCACGTTGCCCAAAGCCATCTCCATGCGGGCTTCGTTGAGTGCCGTGGTTTCCTCGATCTTGCGCACCATCTCGTCATGCGTGGCGCTAATGCCCGTCACTTCGAACTGTTCCATCACGTCCGCAACCTTCTTCTGCCATTGCGAACGGCGATAATCCGCGATGGCATTGAGTGCTTCCTGCGTCTTGCGTTCCTTCTCCTGCAGGAACGCCTTTTTCACCGCGCTGGCTTTATCGAAAGCGGCCCGGGCCGTCTCAAGTTGGCCCTGCGTGCGCGCCATCGCGCCCCGAACTTGCTCGAGCCGCGTGGCAAAGCTGCCAGCCAGGTCGTCACGGCCCGCCTGAATCGCCGCTTTCACTTTGGCGGTCAGGTCGTTGATGTCGTACTTGTATTTCGCTTCTTCCTTTTCGAGCAGCGTCACATTCGCCTTGACCATGGCGATGCTCTCGTTCATCCGCGGAACCTGGTCGTTCATATCGCGAATGTTCTGTTCCAGAATCAACTCAGGGTTTTCCGCCACGGATATAAAAAATCCGAAGAAGGAGCGAAACATGCGTGAAAGCCGTCTGAACATAAGGGCATCCTTTTGTTGCGGCTGCCAGCGCCTATTTTCTAGGTGCTGATGTCTTGTCCGGGGCCTGGGATCCGCGCGGCGCAGCCGCCACGCCGGCGGTTGTTATGGGGTTCTCCGTTACGAAATAGGATACGGAATCGGCGATTTTTTGTTCCTCTTGCTGCTTCTGCAGCCGCCATCCGTAGAAACGCTCCTTCTCCTTAGCTACTTCATCCTTATTGGCTTGGATGCGCGCGTTGTGCTCCTGAACCTGCCGGTCCAACTCGGCCTGGATCTGCTGATTTTCGCCTTCCTTTCGCGTCTCCAGTTCGTCCAACGCCTTCTGCTGCACGCGCTCGAAACCATCCAGCGCGCGGTCGCGCTTCACCGCGTCTTCAATCACTTGTTCGATCTTCACGCCGGACGCATCCAGCGCCAGCAGGATCGAGTTCTTCTTCACCTCAGCCGGAAGCGCGCGAATGCGCTCGCTCTGCAGCATCTCGGCGATCTTCATAATGCTGTAGCCGTGCGCCGGTTCCGGGATTTCCGCCGCGCGATAGATCTCGTCGAACCCGCCCGCGGCGCTGATGGGAGCGGTGAACTTCGGCTCAGCCGCAATCGACGACGCTATCTCAGCCACCGTCTGCGCGGGATTGCGTGCCGGCTGAGAATTCTCCTCCGTCGGGTTGGACTCGGCAGTCTCCGGGTCAACCGAGACGAACAAGTTGTACCATTTTTTGCTGATGTGGGCCTCTGCCGTCCGCCAGTGTATCACGCAATGTGGCCCACTTCACGGGCGCGATACCTTAGTGCCTCAGTTTCCCGCGCAACACAATGACCGACGACTTCGGCAACTGATAAGTCGTATCAGCCCCGCTAGCCTCAACGTTCGATTTCGACGCCGGCCCGTCCGGGTCCGCGTGTCCATTTCCCCAGCCGCGCCGCCGCCCTCCGCCATTCCCAGACGACGATCCCTCCGGAGCCGGATCGGCATGCCACTGATATTCAGCCGGCCCGAACACCACCCGATCCACCGTGCCCGAGAAGAATCGATCGCGATTCGCGTCGGCGAACTTCACTTTCACAGCGTGGTCATTGTCGTGATCTTTGTTCACAAACATGATGGACCACTGTCCGTCAGGCCTCTCCAGCGCATAAGCCGTCACCAGCACCTGACCGTCTTTGTCCTTCACATCGCTCGCGACTTTGAACAGCTTGTGTACGGCATCGACGGGCTGCACCCACTCCTTCGTGATCACCTGCGTTGTCAAGTATTGGGGCGTATAGCTCTTGACGTGGCCATCCGGATCCATGGGCAGGAAGCCGCCGCCTCCATTTCCCCGCCCCGGCGAGGCGATGTAATGGAAATAATATGTCCCGCCCGCGCCCGCCGTCATCATCGAACCGACATAGTCCGCCAGCCAGAGGCCGCTCTTGACGGTGCCATTCCCGCCCTCGCCCAGGTCATTCCCCTCCGTCATGAAAAATGGAACGTTCGGCGGCAGCCCGTTGTCCTTCCAGGCTTGCACGACGTGATTGACAAAATCCGGCTCCCAGTACAGCGAACTCCAGTCGGCGCACTTCCGCCCGCCGTCCATGCACGGATAGTGTTCGAACGAGAAGAACGTGAAATCCTGCAGGTGGTCCCGCGCCTTCAAGTAATCCACGAAGCGGCCCAGAAACGAAACTCTGCCGTTAGCATCCGCCCACGAATCCACATCGCCTGGCGTGCCCTCGAACGCCGGTCCGCCTAACGGAGCCTCGGGTACCAGTTTGTGGATCGCCTTGGCGAACTGTATGTACAGCGTGGCGTAGTCCTCCGGAAGCACGCGCTGCCCATCCGCTTCCTCTCCCATCTCAATCCACGAAATCGGATACTTCCGTTTATACAGATACGCGATCTCGTTGGCGGCATCCTCTGGGATCGCATACAGAATCGCGATCGGGATCATCGCCGGAAGGCCCCGCGTCACGCCGCAGTTGAAAAAGAAATCGAATCCGGTCTGATCGCCCCTTCCATAGTCGAGGTCTGACGCCGCATGCCACGGGTCAACCGACGAAGGCCACGTGATCGTCTGCTTCCGGCTCGGCAGGTGCTTGACGATGTCATGAAATTCGCCGCTGTCTGACACAGTCCCGATATAGAGTTCGTTGATCGCATACCCCACGCAGTTGCGCGGATCTTCCGGCCCGTGCGTGTCGCACGTGTTTGATGACTCGGTCATCCAAATGCGCAGATATCGCACTGGGATCTTCCAGCTCACCAGCTTCAGCGTCGGCGTGCCGCCTTTGCCGTCGGTGATCGTCCCCATCGGAAACGTCTGCCACGCGCCCTTGTTGATGCCGTTATAGAAAGGCTCCAGCTCTCCCGTCCAGAACTGCACATAGTAGCGTTTCGCGTAGGGATCGGCCCAGTCAATTTTGATGGCATTGACGTCCACTTTCGTGCCCAGATCGATCATCACCCACTGCGGATGCAGCGAATCGTCTTCTCCTGTGTAGGCTTTGGTCAAATACGGATTGCTCTTCCAGTAGGATTGCGGATTGCCGTCGGTCAGCCGCGACCAGCCGTTGCCGTCACCCACGGTGGCGCCGCGATGCGGAAGCGGATAGGCCCAGGAATGTAGAATCTTCTCATCGGTGGGTTCCGCGCTGCCGGTGAAATAGCCCTCTTGCTTAGCCGCATTGCTCCATGTGCCGCGCGAGTTCCAGTGCCAAGCCTCGATCATCAATTCCGTGTTCTGGCGATACGTCACGGTTCCCCAGCCCGCGCCGAGTAGCTCCTTGAGAATCGGGCCACTCAGCAACCGCTCGGTATTTTTCTCGTTCCCCTCTTTGCTCATCCCGCCGTTTATCCCCAGCCGGTCAATCGCGCCGCCCAGCGCCCGCGGCGGACTAAACGAATTCACCGCATGCGACGCCGCTGCGTCCACCACAATGTTCTGCGCGCTCGCCGCGCTCAGTCCTAGAAAGATCGCCATGCAAATTCCAGGAATGCGACCTGGCATGCCCGCTGACATAGAATTGCCTCCTTGATAACCGCACGCTGCGCGGACGCTCGTCCGGCAGTGCTCTTTAGAATCTTGGAAAGCCAAGTGTATACGTCCCGGCACATGGTGCACAAGTGCCGGCAAGATGCTCCCCGCTAGACCCTATTCTTCGGTTGCCATTAGCAGTAGAATATCCGCGGAGAGAAACATATGGCTGGAGGACTCTATCACCGAATCAAACACGGGGAAGACGTCACACGCAGCATGCTGTATCGCCTCCTCCTCAATTCCGGACTCGTGGGACTGTCCTTGCTAGTCGTGCTGGTCGCCTGTCTGCTCTTCATGTCTCAAAGCGGACATTAGGGCTGACTGGCCTTTTCTGAGCCGCGACCACAGGGAGCGGTCCTGGAGGTATCAATGGGATCAATCTCGGTAGCGTGCTACAAACCGCGCCCCGGTTGCGAAGAAGCTCTACTGGAGCTGGTTCGTAACCACCTCCCACCGCTTCGTTCCGAGGGCCTCGTCACTGAGCGCCCTTCCATCGTGATGCGAACTGCGGACGGAACCATCGTCGAAGTCTTTGAATGGGTTTCCCAGGAAGCCATCGCCGGCGCTCACCAGAACCCGGCGGTCATCGACCTGTGGAAACGTTTCGAAGCTGTGTGTACCTACGAGACACCATGTAATCTGCCGGAATTCCAGAAGATGTTCTCCCACTTCGAAGCCGCGTAAAATGTAGCGCAGGGAGACGCGCCTTTTGCGGCTACCTGCGGCACTTTGCCCCGCTTGAGTATAAGCCCGCATACACGCCGCCCGAACGCTACCCCTGATCAGCGCTTCCTCGAACGCCGTATCTGGACCGTGGCTCAGTCGCGCCACGAGTTCCCTCGCAAACCTGGGCGAGACGAAGAGCCGAGGTTGCTCCGTTGACCGAGCCCGAAAAGAACACTTCCGCCACGTGCAGCAACGCTTGCAGGCAAGCCTTTTCCCGAGGTATCAAAGGCCGATAAAAGTAGCGGCGTTCCCGATGGTCATGAGACAAGTATCCCTTGCGCTCCAAGTTGGAGAGTGTGGCGCGCACAGTCGAATAATGGGGATGTTTTGCAAGTCGTTCCCATATTTCCCTCGCTGACGGCCGCTCTAGTTGATAGATCGCCTCCATAATCTGCCGTTCGCAGCGACTTAGCTCGTAATACGGAGACCTGACTGTTTTCTTCGGCGCAGCGCCGCGCATATTACTCGTTGCGCAGCGTAATGGCGGGATCGATACGTGCCGCCTTCAATGCCGGCAATAGCGATGCGATCGCCGCAATCCCAACAAGCGTCCCTACTGCTACCACCATCGTGGCCGGGTCTATCGCAGTAACTCCAAAGAGTAAAGCCGTCGCAAGCCGCGTGACGGCCTGCGCAATACCGATGCCTAGCACGGTGCCAGCAACTACCGGGGCCAAACCGTCTCGAACCAGTAACCATATGACATCGATGGTCCTTGCACCGACCGCTACCCGAATGCCGATTTCACTTGTCCGCCGAGCAACGGAATGCGCCGTCGTTCCCGCCAAACCTACGCACGCCAGTGTCAGGGCGAGGACTCCAAAACCACCAGAAAGCCAGGCGATGAGACGTTCATCGACGAGCGAGTCCTGAACCTGTTCCTTCGCCGTCTTGACGGAAACGATAGGCAGACTACGATCAAATCCCTGGATTTGACGACGTGCGGAAGTGGCGATAGCCAGCGGATTCTGCTCGGTTCGGATCGCAAACGTCATTTGCACGATTGGTGGATGCCAAGCTGGCCTCTGGCGGAACGGCAGGTACACCACCCGTGACCCTGGATCGCGCAGGCTATTGAACTTGGCGTCTTTTGCCACACCCACAATCTCGACGAGTGGCCCTCCCAAACTCACGTGTCTGCCAAGTGGGCTTTCTCCTCCGAAGTACTGGCGGGCGAGAGTCTGCGTAATCACGGCAACACGAGTTGTGTTCTCGTTATCCAGCTCAGTTATTCCTCGTCCCAACACGATCGGGATTCTCATGGTCTGGAAGAACCCAGGGCCGGCCATGTTCAGATTCACGCCCCGAGGCTCGTTTGGGCGGTCTGGCCGGTCCGGCACCAGAAATCCGGAATCGTCGATCCCTGGGCTCACAAAGCTGTGCGAAGACATGGTTACCGAGCGGATGCCGGGAATGGCCCCCAAACGCGCCAGCATTTGCTCATACGCATTGCTGAGTTGCGGCTCGCGATAGCCCACTAGTGATGGATTGACCGTAACAAGCAACAGATTGCTTGGGCGGAATCCTGGATCCAGTGTTTCCAGATTTTGCAGACTGCGAATAAACAACCCGGCACCATCAAGCAGCACCAACGAGAGAGCAATCTGTACGACCACCAGGATCTTGGCATAAGATCTTTTTGTTCTTCCCGCCAAGAAATGACCGAAGACCGGGCCCCCCCGCGGTAGAGTTCGCGAAATCTCTGGGCTACTGGTCTGCAGTGCGGGAATCAGGCCAAACAGCAAGGCAGACACGATCGCCAGTCCGCCAGTGAAGGCAAGCAGTCGGGTATCCAGGATGAAGTGCAAACTTACGGGATCTGGAGATTGAGCCAGGATCTCCATTAAGCCTTTGGTCGCAGCGTAAGCGACGAGCAGGCCAAGCAAACCTCCTGCCGTCGACAAGAGCATACTCTCTGTCAGCAGTTGGCGGATGAGCCGGCTGCGACTGGCGCCAAGGGCCATCCGGATACCAATCTCACGTTCACGAGTGGTGGCGCGCGCCAACAGGAGCGCCGCAAGATTCGCGCAGGCGACCAGCAGCACGAGCCCTACGAGGGACATCAAAATCAGCAGAGGTTTCGAAAAGCGGACTCGCAGAGCCTCAAGACCTTTTGACCCTGGTGCGAATTCGATGCGCTGCTTCTGAATGCTCCCCGGTGCTGTTGGAGCCGTCTGTCCGGCAAGATCGGTTTCGATCTGCTGAAACAGAACGGTCAATCCGGCTCGTGCCTTCTCTTCGGGAATGTCCGGGCGAAGCCGTATCATCAGGCGAAGCCAGCCGAAACTAGGGTCCTTTACGATGGAGCCTCCCGGTTCAAGCCAGATTTCGGATTGCATCATAATAGGCACAGTGACGTCCGGTGGCGTGCCTGCCGCGATGCCGAAGAATTCGGGTCCGGTGACTCCCACAATCGTGAAGGGGCTCCCGCTTAAGAGAATCCGTTTCCCAATGGCAGAAGAATCACCAGCGAAATGCTCTCGCCAGTAGCCATAGCTGAGTACCGCGACCGGGCCCGCATCTGGTACGTGATCGTCGGCCAGGGTCAGTGTCCGCCCGAGAAAGGCTGGAACGCCCAGAACTGAGTAGTAGTTCCCACTCACAAGTTGAGCATGCACCATCTCGACCGGCCGTCCGGAGCTCGGTGTATCAGCACTTGCCTGCAACGTACCCGCCGCGTCAAACGAAGCGAGCGCGTCCACAAACAGTTCCTTATGCGCCCGGAGTCGCTCGAATGCTGGCTCGGAAAAATAGCGTACTTCCGAACTGCCGACGACTTTGCTCAGCAGCACCAGTTGTTCCGGATCTTTCACCGGAAGCATCCTTAACAACACTGTGTCGAGAAGGCTAAAAATGGCCGTGTTGCCGCCGATGCCGAGAGCCAGCGATAGCACAGCCACAGTAGCGAACCCGCGGGTGCGGCAGAGGGTACGGAAGGCGTAGCGGACATCCAGCATGATCGTTTCGATCTGTGTGAAGGTTAGCCGCTCTCGGCATTCTTCTTTCACGGACTCTAGGCCTCCCAGTCTGCGAACGGCAGCATCGCGAGCCTTTTCAGGACTCATTCCCGCGCGCCGGTTGTCTTCAGTCTGCATTTCCAGGTGGAAGTGAAGCTCTTCGTCCAATTCACGGTCCAACCGGTTTCGGGTAATCAAAGCACGGAGCCGTGCAAAAAGTACACTTCGCCTGCTCATGACACCTCTTCTCCTGATAGATCCTGTAGCGAGCCCAGGAACCGCTCGATGGTTGACGACATGCGCTGCCAATCGCCCGTCTCTTTTGCGAGTTGTTTGCGCCCGGCCCCGGTAATGGAATAAAATTTCGCCCTGCGGTTGCTCTCCGACGTCCGCCACCTGGAAGTGATCCATCCCTCTTGCTGCATATGAAGCAGTGCGGGGTAAAGAGTACCTTGATTCACTTGGAGGAGTTTGTCACTGACCTGCTCGATCCGACGGGCAATAGCATAACCGTGCAGGGGCCCAAGCGCGTCCAAAATCCTGAGCACAATAAGAACCAGAGTACCCGGCATGAGGTCACTCTTGTCTGGGCCTTTGGCATTCATTTGGTAACCAAATGGAGTATATTTCATTCCGGAACCGCGGTCAATGAGACGGCCGCCGCAGAGCGGTCGCAAACCGCGTTGGCTGAAGCTTACTGCCGCCTTGAGAGCGGAGGTTGAAGTCGGTACTCGGAAACTGTGCAGCCGGGTCAAGTTGACGAACAACGCCCGGCCCGGAAATTTGACGGGAGCGCTAATAGCGAAGGGTTCCCGTCCGTAGGCTTAACGCCATGTCACCCTCTCACCCCGCCAGCTTTTTCGCCCGCCGGAACACCTCCAGCAGCATCTTCTCGTTCAGTTTCCCCGTCGACGTGTTCTGCTGGCTCGGATGATACGAACTCAGCAGGATCGGCACTCCCTCCCCGACGCGATGCACCACGTTGTGTCCGAACACAAACGGCGCCCGGCTCTTGATCACGCCACGGTCCCGCAGAATCGATAGGTAAACATCAAACGCAATCATCCCCAGCGCCACCACGACTCTTAGATTGGTGAGCAGCTCGAGCTCACGCTCCAGATAGGGACGGCAGTTGCGCAGTTCCTCGGTCGTCGGCTTGTTGCCCGGAGGCGCGCAGCGCGCCGCGGCCGTAATATACGCGCCGGTGAGCCGCTGCTTGTCGTCTCGCGATTTACTTTCCTCCTGCGACGCAAATCCAGCCCGGTACAGCACTCGATACAGGATCGCTCCCGAAGCGTCGCCCGTAAACGGCCGGCCCGTTCGATTCGAACCGTGCGCGCCCGGTGCCAGACCCAGGATCAGCACCCGCGCTTGCGGATCCCCAAATGACGGCACCGGCTTCGCCCAGTAATCCCAGTCCATGTACGCGCGCCGCTTCACGCGCCCAATTCCGGCGATGTACTCCACCAGCCGCGGGCATCGCCGGCATGCGATCACCTCCTGCTGCAACACGGCCAGTTGACCACTGCTAGAATTCACAGGATGAGTTCTCCCTTTCGGCTCGATGGCCGTAAAGCCCTGGTCACCGGCGGAGCCAGCGGGATCGGCGCCGCCACTTGCCGCGCTCTGGCCGCGGCCGGGGCCAACGTGACCATCGCCGATATCGATCGCCAGGCCGCTGAAGCCCTCGCCCGCGACCTTCCCTCCGCCTCCGCCATGATCTTCGATATTACCGAGGAAGCCGCCGTCCGGCAGGCCTTCGCTGCGCTACCCTCTCTCGACATCCTTATTAATAACGCCGGCATCGGTTTGGTGGGCAACATCGAGGAGACCGCGCTCAACGATTTTCAGCGCCTGCTCCGCGTCAACGTGGAGGGACTCTTCCTCGTGACCAAGCACGCCATGCCGCTGCTCGTGGCATCCAAGGGCTGCATTGTGAACATAGGTTCCGTCGCCGGCCTGGTCGGGGTTAAGCGCCGATTCGCCTACTGCGCCACTAAGGGAGCCGTCGTAGCCCTTACCCGGCAGATCGCCGTGGACTACCCCACCGCCCTCCGCGTGAACTGCATATGTCCGGGGACCGTAGACACCCCCTTTGTCGATGCCTATCTGGAGAAGTACCACAAGGATGAGAAAGAAAAGGTGCGCGCCGAACTAAATCAGCGGCAGCCCATCGGGCGCATGGGCCGCCCGGAAGAAATTGCCAGCTTGGCCCTATACTTAAGCGCAAAAGAGTCCGATTTTGTTAATGGATCGGTGATAACCATCGATGGGGGATGGACGGCAGCTTGATGTTCATTTTATTAAAATGCACAAATCTGCGGGTATTAAGGGGAAAACCGTTTGACTGGATGGTGTGACGTGCCTCAGAATGGAATTGGCCGATCAGTAACGCCGGAGGCTCCACAAGCCACTCGACGCGCCATTCAACCCCCGGCGAAGCCGCTCCTTGACATGCGTCACGCGAAAAGAAGTTCTCGCCTCTTCATCCGTTTTTCCGTCTGCGCCTTCTTGTGCGCGCTGATCGCGACCGATCTTTCCGCGATCGAGAGCACCGCGACAAAGAAAAAGAAAAAGCACCACACTGCCGCCGTGCAGGCCGTCACTGTCACCAAGGTCTCGACCACGCGGCGCACTCGCCGGCACGTGTACAGCCCTTGGAGTGAGCCCACTTACGCCGACTCAACCAGCGGCGACAACGTTGACGGCGAGGATCTGACCATACGCCGCGCAGCGGTCGAAGCGCTGGGGCCTTTCAACGGCTCGGTAGTAGTGGTCGATCCCACGACCGGCCGCATCCTGACCATGGTGAATCAGAAACTAGCGTTGGGTGGAGGCTTCACGCCCTGCTCCACCATTAAGGTCTCCGTAGCCCTTGCCGCGCTTCAAGAAAAGCTGATCGACCACACCACCAAGGTTCGCCTTTATGGCCGCACCAAGATGGCGCTGACCGAAGCCTTGGCACACTCCAACAATTACTATTTCGCCAACCTCGGGGTCCAGCTCGGCTATGAGCGCGTCAATTACTACGCGCGGCTGTTCGGCTACGGTGAAACCGCCGGCCTCGATATCCCTGGTGAAAAGCCCGGGGTCTTTCCGCCGGCTCCGCCCAAAAACGGCGGCATGGGAATACTGACCAGCTTCGGCGAAGAGATTTCACAAACCCCGCTGGAGTTGGCCGCCCTGATCTCGGCCGTCGCAAACGGCGGCACGCTCTATTACTTGCAGTATCCGCGGAGCCAGGAAGAAATTGATCGTTTCACACCCCGCGTGAAACGTGAACTCGAAATCAAAGACCTGATTCCCGAGATCAAACCTGGTATGGAAGGGGCAGTGGAATTCGGCACCGCGCGGCGCGCCCGGCAGGATGAAGTCATCATGGGCAAAACCGGCACGTGCAGTGAGGGCCGTACGCACCTCGGTTGGTTCGGATCGTTCAACGATTCGGGACCCAACAAACTCGTTGTGGTCGTGCTACTTACCGGAGGCCGTCCCTCGATCGGTCCCATGGCCGCCTCGGTTGCCGGGGACGTCTATCGGCATCTCGCGCAGCAGAACTACTTCGCCGGCAACCATACAGCCCTGACGCCCGCTACGCTGGTGGCGACGCCAATGTGCTGCGCCCGCTAAGTACTCGTTCGGCGATCGCGTGCTTTAGCGCCTCTAAACCCTTTCCTGTCACGCTCGAAATCTCTAAATAGGGTAATCCGCGTTCTTCCGCCAGCCGCTTCAATGACTCGATCCTCGCCGGATCCTGCGCCGCATCCATCTTGCTGGCCACAACCAGCATTGGCTTCTTCGCCAGGTCTTCACTGAAACTCGCCAGTTCGCGGATAACCGTCTCGAAATCCTCCACCGGGTCGCGCCCGCTCGCTTCCGACACGTCGACCAGGTGTACCAGCAGCTTGGTGCGCTCGATGTGCCGCAGAAATTGCGTACCCAGCCCGTGACCCAGGTGCGCGCCCTCGATCAAGCCGGGAATATCGGCGACTACAAAGCTCCTGAAATCATCAAGTTGCACCACACCGAGGTTCGGTTCGAGAGTGGTAAACGGGTAGTCCGCGATTTTGGGCCGAGCTGCGGAGATGCGCGAAATCAGGGTCGATTTCCCGGCGTTGGGAAAGCCGACAAGTCCAGCATCTGCAAGGAGTTTCAACTCCAACCGAAGCCGCCGCTCCTGTCCAGGACGCCCCGGCTGATGCTCCGTCGGCGCCTGGTGAGTCGCCGTCGCAAACCGGGCGTTTCCTTTTCCGCCTCTACCGCCGCGCGCGATCAGCACCCGTTCGCCCGGAAGCGCGAGATCGTGCAGCCTGTCGCCCGTGTCGGCGTCGTAAACCACTGTCCCGACAGGCACTTCTAATACAACCGGCTCGCCATCCTGTCCCGTGCAGTTGCTGCCCTCGCCATGCCGCCCGCGCTGCGCTCTGTGTTCGGGATTGAAGCGAAAATGCAACAACGTATTAAGTTGCTCATTCGCCACCATATACACATCGCCGCCTCGGCCGCCGTCACCGCCGCTTGGCCCGCCGCGCGGAACGTACTTCTCCCGCCGGAAGGCCAGGCAGCCGTTGCCGCCGTCCCCGGCTTTCACGTAGATTTTGGCTTCGTCGATGAACATCGCAGACACAGAAAAGCCGCCGGAGTTGGTTCCGGCGGCGGAAGACTACTGCGAAACCTCGCTAGACGGCGGCGCGAACGCTGACGTACTTTCCCATGCGGCCGCGGTCGTGAAACTCAACCACGCCAGTCACTTTAGCGAAAAGGGAGTCATCTTTAGCCCAACCCACGTTGTCGCCGGGCTTGATGCGCGTGCCGCGCTGCCGTACGATAATCGAGCCACCCGGAACCAATTGGCCGCCAAAGACTTTGACGCCGAGCCGCTGCGCGTTGGAGTCGCGCCCGTTCTTGGAACTACCCAGACCTTTTTTGTGTGCCATGACGGAATCCTATGCGACGATCTCGCCCACACGCACTTCGGTGTAATCCTGGCGATGCCCGATGGTGCGCTTGTACTGCTTCTTGCGCTTGAACTTGAACACCAGCACCTTCTTAGCACGACTGTTGGCGGTAATGGTTCCTTTGACCTTGTAACCGGCGGTCTCGGAACCGGCGAGAACCTCGCCGCCGTCACCGAAAACAGCCAGAACTCCAGAAAATTCGACGTTTGCGCCGACTTCAACGTTCAACTTGGGCACGCGGATCACGTCTCCCGGAGCAACCCGGAACTGTTTTCCGCCCGCTTGAAGAATGGCATGCATGGGAAAATCCTCTATTGGCGCCCGCACACACTTGCAGGTGTAGGGCTTTGTGGCGTAATTTTTGATTCTACAACAGATGCGGCGGTTTGACAAACCGTCTATTTGCCTTGCTGTGTCGTCTAGACTGGTTAGGGAGCACACGCTGAGCAGCGTTCCAGATATCGCATCAAGCCCTGTTTCCAGCGAGAGCCGGGCGGCGAAGACGATTCGGGAAATCTTCGAATCCGGGCGGCCGCTGACTTATATTCGTTCCTCTGAGGAACAACGGGCCGGCAGGCTGCTTCGCGAAGTGGGTAGGGGGCTAGCTCCAGGGGCTGTTGTACCGGTAATTCAGTGGAGTCTCACGGAAGGGCTCCAGCGGGATGGCGAGGTTATTGAGGCCGCTACGCAGGATCCGCGGGTCGCTCTGGATTTCATCATCTCCCATCAAGACGCCGCCATCTTCCACCTCAAAGACTTTCACGAGCCGCTGCGCGATTCGCCGGAGATCCGGCGCCGCCTGCGCGACGTGTACGAGAGCTGCCGCGACCAGCGGAAATATGTTGTCATCACATCGCCGGTCAAGTTCATACCGGAGGAACTCGACCGCAGCATGATCTTTCTCGAGCTCCGGCCGCCCGATCTCGTGGAACTCGTGGAATTCATTCGCGAGGAGACCGAGCGAGCCTCGCGGGATAGCGAAGACGGTGCGACTAGCGACGCCGTTCTTTATCAGATTGCGCGCGCGCTGCAGGGGCTGACGCTGGATGAATCTCGCTACGCACTGCGCCGGGCGATGGCGAGGAGCACGCGGCTAGGATCGGAATCATTGCCGGCGTTGCTGGAAGAAAAACGGCTGCTGATCAATCGCAGCGGCGTGATCGAATACATCTCCTATGGCACAAGCCTCGGCGAGGTTGGCGGCCTGCAGGGGCTTAAGAAATGGCTCTTGGAGCGGCGCAAGCTCTTCCAGATGCGCGACACACTGAGCAGCGAAATCGTACCCAAGGGGCTGCTCATGATGGGAATCCCGGGGTGCGGGAAAAGTCTCTGCGTGAAGGCGATCGCGTCTTCATTCGAGCTACCGCTTTATCGCATGGACATGATCGAGATTTTTTCGGGCAGGCACGGCAAGCCCGAAGGCGTTTTTGCAGAATCGTGCAAGATGATGGAGGACATGGCGCCGGCCGTGCTTTGGTTCGACGAGATCGAAATGGGCATCACGTCCACTGAATCGAGCGGCGAACAAGGGCGCATTTTCGCGTTCTTCCTCACATGGATGCAGGAAAAGACGCGCGGACTTTTTGTCGCCGCCACGGCGAACCGCATCGATCTGCTTCCCGCCGAAATGATTCGCAAGGGGCGTTTCGACGAGGTGTTCTTCGTTGATATTCCTCTGGATGACGAGCGGATCGAAATTTTCAAAATTCATCTCACGCGCCGCGGAATCGATCCGGCGCAATTCAATCTCGCGCAGTTAACGCAATTTACAATTGGCTGGACGGGAGCCGAGATCGAGCAGTGCGTCGTCTCGGCACTGACGCACGCTAAGCTCGCGGACCGCGAAATCACCGAGCAGGATCTCATCAGCATCGCGGTAAAGATCGTGCCGCTGTCGCGCACGATGAAGGAGCAGATCGGCCACATTCGCAGTTGGGCCTTCGAGCGGGCCGTGCGCGCGAGTCCGCAGCCTTCGGGGCGGTGACATTCGATATAATGCCGGAAGCGCGCAAGGGCGCTGCCGGTTCGCGGGCAGGATTTTCCGACGTTTTCGATATAAGGTTAGGATGAATCCTCTGGGCTCTGTTTTGTGCAAATGATCGATGGACGCCTCCGCACTTGAAAAAGCCCTCAGTGATCTAGAAAAAACCTGGACATGTCTTGATCACTGGCTGACCTTCTGGATTGCCCTCGTCGTTATCGGATTAGCGGTAGAAGTCTGTGTAATCTTCAAAGAGCATTCCGAAGCGCGCGCGGCATATCAACGCGCGACAATACGCACACCGGAGAGGCCAAGTGGGCTCATGCTATTCCTGCATCTGCTTGGTACTGGGTTAATTGTTGTCGGCGTCGCTGGCGAATTCGGAGTGCATATCAGAGCCGGTAAGGTTGAATCTGACATGCGCGATGGCACCCTTAAGCTAGTCGCGGTACTTAACCACGACACCGAAGCGGTGGCAGGTAAAGCGACCAAGCTGGCGAACGACGCAAGGTTGCAAGAGTCTGCGAACCAGCAAGAGACGGCTCGACTGAAGAAGGTCGCGGAAGACGAGAGATTCGCCAGGGTCAATATTGAACAATCGTTAGCGTGGCGCCGGCTGACAAGCCAGCAGCAATTGGAAATCGGCAATACCCTTCGACGCTTTGCCGGTGAGACAGTAGCCGAGTCGTACAGTGCGGGCGACGCTGAAGCGGAAACGTTCGCGTGGGATATAGCGTCGGCACTGCACGCCGGGCGATGGAGTGTATTCCAGCCGGCAGGGGTGCTAATGATGAGACAGAGCGGTATTCCGTTCGGTCCCAAGACCACGTTGGAGACTGGGGTCGTTATCGAAAGCACCGACGATGAAGCAAGTCGAAATGCCTCTGATGCGCTCGTGAGCGAACTTACGGCGCACGGGTTTGATGCTAATAGATCGCCAACGGCGGAGAAAGATGCATACCCAAGGGTGCTAGTGAGTGTCTGGACTTGCCCCCATTTTTGACACAACCAGTTAAGACTCAAAATCCATTCAAAGGAGAATTGAGTCATGGGGTTGTCGAGAAGGATGTTCACCAAGGAGTTCAAGCGGGCCGCGGTCCAGCGGCTGG
>Ga0209517_10000247_pt1 | contig 96163 bp, 85 predicted proteins | sample PeaSoiMetSII2010_FD_187695 | JGI IMG/M metagenome (GOLD analysis project Ga0209517, IMG submission 187695) | Peat soil microbial communities from Weissenstadt, Germany - SII-2010 (SPAdes) (version 2) | ecosystem: Environmental > Terrestrial > Soil > Wetlands > Peat | place: Germany...
GCCCCTCGCGCCGATAGTGTCGGCGAGTGATCTCGGTCCAGGCCATTGTGAACCCCACCGTTGGTGTCGCAACTGCGATGGAATCACAACCTATTGAGATCACTCAATTCCTTTTCAGTCAGGCTCTCAGGATTGGAGATGATGAGCCGATACCAACAGCAAAACCCAAGTCGAGTGAAGATGTCCCCTTAGTAGGCGGAGATCGTTTCGAAGATCACTTTCTTTCTTTCCGATCAAGAATGCCATTAATGCAATTCTTCTTTCTACGCAGATTCAGGGACTGGAGAAGAGAAGATATCAACGATTTGATGGCTACGAAATTTCGAATAGATATGCCGATACTAAATCGGCCGTATGAATTGCCCAACGGAGAATACGACGTTCGTCTTCTTGTCATTCCCGCTCTCGTTGGCGGATGATGCGAGCTGGGCCATTTCTAACGAAGCTGTACTGCCTCGGCTCCGTCATTATTTGATAAAGGACATTATCACGTATAGATCTGGGTAAAGCTTTTCGGTTTGCGTCAACTCGGCGTGCGGCGAGGGTTTACGAAGTCGCGTCGTCGTCCCTTCGGTCACGGGCTAGCCGCCCTTCGGTCACGGGCTAGCCGCGGTTGACCCATTCTGAGAATTCGATTGCAGCGGATTTAACGAAATTTCATTCATTTGAGACGAGCCTCTGGCCTATACAGCTCGAGACGTCAGATGATTGATCCAAACACTCAGGGTTATTCCCCGCAGAACCAAGAGCACGCGCCTTCCGCTGCTGATCGCGTCCTGGAAGGGTTTCTCGCCTTCATGGCAAATCTGTTCGGCGCCTTCACGACCGTCGATCCGCGCGTGATCACTCGGGAGGGAGCACCGCAAGGGTCGAACGGACCTAGGTTTCTAGGCGCTATTGCGGCAAGGTACTAACAAGCTGCGTGGCATTTTAGATACATGCCCAGTCGATTCGTACTTTTCGATATTATCCCAAGCGGCAATTCCTTGACGGCAGCAGAAACATCATAAAATCAACTATTTAAGAGATTCTGCCTAATTTTCGATCATTCAATTGAATCGGGCCGATTCCAGCCCTGCAACCCTTCGGTCACATTCTTTATCCGGCGAGTTTTCCACAGATTGTGTGGACCCTTGCGACATCGTGGATTAACCGGGAGAGAGATCAAGACGTTATCGGGTTTGACCACCGCATCGACACCACCTGATGGGAAGACACGCTCGCCGTCGCCAGCAGCGATGGCGTCAGTTTTAGGCACATTCGTGGTTAATTTTATTGACTTTGCTTGTACCTACCATTCGGCTCAATATTATCGAGATTGCGTCTTCTAACTGGATAGCGGAAGACGAAGTACATTGTTCCATGCCTAGTTGCGAGACCTTGGCCGTCTCCCCCGGCGGCCAAGGTTTTAACCAGGAGGGCGTGTAGCTCATCGGTAGAGTGCCGCTGTAACTCGGCGGATCGATCCTTACCCGCGCCCACCAACACCAGCCCAAACCCAGTCGGCATGAGAGAGATAACCGCGCAACCGCTGCTGCTGGGATTGAACATTCTAGGCGCCTTGGCGGACGGATGCGCAAGATGACCATCGTCGCCCTGGCGCGCAAGCTCCTCATCGCCCTGCGGCGGTACACCACCGCCGGCGTCGTCATCAAGGGAGCCGTGATGAAGGCGGTGCCGGCGACGATCTGACCCCATCCGCAAGGACCTGCTCAGTCCTGCCGGACCCAGGTGACCGAACCGAAATGACCGATCGCCTTCTATTTTGCGGATGGTGTCGTGGAACGTAAGGCGACGACATGCGTCACCTGATCCTCGCTTAGGTTGGGGTTCGGCATGCCGGCCGGCTCGGCGATCGTCGCGTGGGTGGTCAGGAGGTACTTGCGCAATGCGGCTGCCGTAATGGTTTGCCGATTGGCAATCGCCTGAAAGCTCGGCCCGGGTGTTGACGAGGGGCGGGATTGGCTGATCCGGTGCAACCATGTGACAGATACCGCAAGTTTGGATCGCGAGCCGGCGGCCTTCCTGCGGATTGCCTGTCGTCGATTGCTGTGCCTTCGACCCGTCAGCAAAACCGGCAACGAGCCATAGCGAAAACGACGAACAGCACGAAGCTACGCATCCCAGCCTCCCAACGATGACAGCGATCGAGAGTTGTGATGCTGCCCTACCGACGGGCAAGCGGCGCCGGGGCATTCCCTTAAACCCTACCCGCTTCGTGTAGGGGACCCAATCGGCGGTCCCGCCGCCGCGCTCTCCGGTTGAAGGAGCCGCCGCGCCCGATCCCACCGGACCCGATGGAACCCCCGCCCGCGCCGATCGAGGTGGGCCCGGTCGACGATCCGTCCCGCCGACCGACACGTCAGCCCGCCCTTTCCACCGGCACTCGCGGCATTTCAGCCGGCGCATGAGGTCCCTAGTGGAACGGCGACACGCGTATCTAGTCAAGACCCCGGCGGCCATTAACTTCAGCTGCCGCCTCCGAACGCAATCCTCGATCAATGGCTCCGACGACCTTGCAGCGTTGCGGTGAAACATTGGGGCTTTGTGGCCTTAGATGCTCCCGTGCAGTTGATCGGCTTTCCTGTGCGCAAAGCCTGTTCCGAGATGTCCGTTCCGGGGTTGAGTTCCGGTTGCTGCTTACCGAGCCACAAAGGGGCTCCAATGGGGATTTGATCGACTATCGCGTCCTGGCTTTGCGCGGACACCGCGCCACTAGGAGGGGTCAATAGCACCATCGCGAATATGGCCACCGTCCGTCCTCGCACCGGAAGCTCCTCTTGCCAGAAGCACAACTCCACATAGAAATCCTGCATCATTTCGATCCACCTTTCCTTGACGTAGATCAAGACAGAAGCTGCCCACCACCACCAAGCGTCTCCACCGACCGCGCCGCGCCCGCTACGCGGGTCAGCCGGCCTTGCCCTCGACTAAAAATTAACCTTACCGTGACCGCGTGCCTTTGTCGGGCACGTCCCTTTCAAACCTGCGCCGGCCTTGTCCTGCGAAGATAGTTCGGCCCGTTTCTTTATCTGCATGCCCGCACCCAACCTCACCGACGAAGAGCGCGACGCCGTCGCTGCGGCGCTGCGCAGGTTGATCGACGAGGATCGGTTCCCGTTCTCCAAACCGGGCAATTTTGAGGCCGCGATGTTGACCGCCAGATATCTTCCTCCGACCCAGAGCAATCATTCTGGCGGTGCTGAAAAGGCTACTTGCCACGCTGACCTGTCGTCGCGTTGACCGGCGCTGGACCTACCGCCTCCCGTCACTACGCATTTTTCGTTAGCGCTCGGCTCAGGGTCTCTACGGCTATCGTGGTTAATTTAGCGCTCATTTGGCTAAAATCTATTGCATCTTTTAGGTATCCACAGCTTAATCGGTGACCAGAGGCGACCCCCCGCCTCTCTCTCGGTCGGTAGCCCAAAAAAAACCCCGAGAGACCACGTTTGGAGAATCCCCCAATGAAGTTTGTGATGGCTACAGCCGCCGTGGCTCTGCTCGCGGCAACCTCGCTTGCCTACGCCGATGAGAATCATCGCGCGGTGCCCGACAACTTGTCGTTCGTTGACCAGATGGGCGCCGGTGACATGCAGGTTACCATTCAGACCGCGGACCCGACGAGATACGGCAGGGATCAGGACCCGCTGAATAATGCGGTCACCATTCAATCGAAGCCTAACGACACGTCCTTCACTATACAGAGCTCGAAGGACGGTGTGACCAACGCCGCGTTCACGATCCAGTCAGGTGCCAACGATAAGTCCCTCACCATCCAGGGCAGTGGCCACGAGCATCATTAAGCCTGAGCGTTAATCGGGAAGGGGCGGGCGGGCTCTGCTCGCTGCCCCTTCTCGATCCTTTGCGCTGACAACCGAGTGCAGCTGCTCCGTAATTGGGATGAGCAAGCTCGGAGGGCGAGTCGATGGGCCGCAGCTATGGCATTGGGCTGCTGTGGCGCGACGCCATCCCTTTCCGTCCTGGCGCAGCCGGGTCCGCCTGTGGTGGAGTGTTGGATCCGCGCTAAGACCAATGCGAGTTTCCTTCGTCTCGAGGCGGTGGCCCGTTCCGAATCAGTGATCTCCGGCCGCTACAAAATGTCCGTCGTGAAGCAAAGCGCATCGGGGACGAGCGACAATTTTCAAAGCGGCGAGTTTCAACTTGCCGCACGGCAAGAGGCAGTCTTAACGATTATTGGCTTGGATCGTTCCGCCGAGGGCCACTACGCAGCTCAGCTCAGATTGGAATGGAACCAGGGGAGCATCTCATGCAGCTCGCCGTGAATCGGGGCCGTCGTTCGAACCTTGCCGTTAAGGCGTGGCTCGTAGCCGCTGCGCTGCTGGCGTTTGGTCCGATGGCCAGCCCCGCTGTGGCCGAATCGGCTTATATTCCCCAACTGGGTCTAACTGGCTCGTCCCCACCGCTATCCGCTGGGCCGCTCTCAGCACCGCCGGAGATGTCCTCAAACTCGTCGCCCATACCGAGCGTCGTTCAGCCCGGAACCACGTCTCTTGGTAGAAACATGCGCAACGTCGCGCAGACCGCGGTATTCGGCAATAATGATCAGACAGTCCAGGTTCAGCTGGGCCTGAACGATCAGTCCGCCCTCGGGGTGTTCGGCAACAACGACAACGCCGGAGTCTTTCAGATCGGCAACAATCTCCGATCGAATATTGCGGTGCTTGGTCAGGGTTTGACCGTCGGCGTGATAGAGCCTAATGGTTCGCCACCGGTCGATATGCTGATCGCTCGCCTGCCAAGTGGACGCTTGCTAATCGCACGTTGATTAGTATATAAGCCTACCAACGTAACGGAAGGTATTGGCGCGATGCGTAAGGTTGTCCTTGGCGTTGCTTCGCTGGTGGGCGTCTTTGCTCTGGCGGCGGCAGCCACAGCGACCCAGCTTGTGTACACGCCGGTAAATCCAAACTTTGGCGGCAATGCCTTGAATGGGTCGTTCCTACTTTCGTTAGGGCAGGCGCAGGAACATGGCGCGTCGGGCGCCGGCGGCCCCAACCTATCTGGCCTCGACAATGCGCTGAACAATCTTTCGGTCGGGACCCCGATCATCATTAACCTACCGACGACTCCGACCACACCGACTAATCCTTAACTGCTTCGAGCGGACAAAGCTCAACTGAGCTTCTGTAGATCTTTGCCTAGGGGAGACGATATCCGGACCAACTGACGACGCCTTGGGGGAGGCGAGGTCCGAACTCTGTGAGTGACGACGCCTTGGGGGAGGCGGCATCATGATCTTTCACACTGATAATCTGCGTCGATTCTGTCTTGTCAGAGTCGGCGTCGCGGCGTTATCCGCCGTCATCCTTGCCGGCTGTCAAGCCACCAACGGCAGCGTCGATGATCCGATGTCGGCGCCCGCCAAGATGGTCCTGCCGACAAAGACGGGGATCGTTTTAGACAGCTTACCAAAAGCTGCTCGGCCATTGGACGTTGCTGTTTACACCTTTCCTGATCTGACCGGCCAGAATAAGGAAAACGACAACTTCGCCCTCTTCTCTCACGCCCTGACCCAGGGTGGTGCCGACATCTTGGCCGACGTGCTCACCAAAGCCGGCGGAGGCGGCTGGTTCAATGTCATTGAGCGCAACGGGCTTCAGCCGTTGCTCCAAGAACGCCAGATCATCCAAAATACACGACTTGCCGTCTTAGGCGCCAAGGCACCAGGGCTGCCCGCTCTCCGCTTCGCCGGTGTTATTCTTGAAGGGGGTATTATCGGCTACGATACCAACGAGACGACCGGCGGGATCGGCGCGAATTATCTCGGCATCGGTGCAAATACCCAATACAGGCAGGACGTCGTGACCGTCGCCCTTCGCGCCGTCAGCGTTCAAACCGGGCGAGTCCTAGCATCGGTTACGACGACCAAGACGCTCTATTCTACCCTCCTTCAGGCGTCCGTATTTAAATACTTTTCGGCGAACAAGATTTTTCAGGACGAGATGGGCTACACCAGAAATTCTCCAGCCACCTTGGCGGTGCGCGAAAGCATCCAGTTGGCGGTCTATTCTCTGATCTTTGAGGGCGTAAAAAATCATCTTTGGAAATTCAAGGATGAGGCGGCAGGAACGGCCTTTATGCGGAAACTGGACGAAGAGCAAAGGGCAGCAACCTTCGCAGTACCGGTAACCCCTGCGCGCGCATCATAGGTCAACGGCCGACGGGACGGGCCTGTATCGTTGCGGTGTAGCAGGCGGTATTTTGGGGATCCTTAGTGCAGTCGATTGCAGCCGCCGGCGGGGTTGCCGCCGGGGTGGAAGGCACCAAGGCGTTAGTGGTCGTCGCCGTTGGCTTGAGCTCGGGCGGGGGACGGCCTGATGGCAAAGTAGCGTCATCGGGTATTTGAAAGATCCGCGCCTCCGATATTTCCTCAGGAAAATGTGATAGGTCTTTTGGCGGCAGAGGGTGACCGTGAGCCGTGTGGACGGGGTGCTTTATCTTGGAGTGATCGACTGTCGCCGCTTCACTAAAACTTCCAAGATTGAGTAGAAGCGGAATCAGCACGGCCACCATTGACGGACGCATAATATCTCCTACCCCAACACTCCGACGTTAACCGAGTTATACTTTAATTTGTCGGGAATTTCAATTGGGATGATGCCGATCCTCGCCCGCCGGTCGAGCACGGCCAACGTAGCCCGGCGGGCGCCTCCCTCGGGAAGTCGAGCGGCTCTACGTCAGACGCGCGCGACGCGCACATGCACAGTCTGGATCAGGGACGGCTGTAATACCGGGCCGGCTTGCCGACACGCAGAAAGGATGGTCGGCTTATCACCCAACTCAGCCGATTGGTGGCCCATCCACGTAGGTGCGTTGTGGGGCAGACCCTGCCAAAACCCCTTGGCTCCGACTAACGGCAGTTATGGGCCCTAGAGCCGCCGGTGCGCAATTTATGAGTACACGACCTAGTTCGCGCCGGCATTGCGATCAGGCGCCATCGGCTTGCGAAATCCGACTCGCTATGCTCTAACACCGCGCCCCATCTAAGCGCCGGGGTCGCCTGAGGCTATAGCGAGGCTAGCTAAGGGCGGGACAGAGCTAAGTCATTGATGCGCCCGTAGCTCAACTGGATAGAGCGCCTGACTACGGATCAGGAGGTTAGGGGTTCGACTCCTCTCGGGCGCGCCAATTTCCTCAATGACTTAGGAGATAAATCCGGCCGGAAAAGAGCTTGAGGCATTTATTGCGGACCCCAGGCGGACCCCACACGCGTCATCTCACTGCGACAATTCCCCGTCAGCACTCGACCATCGCAGCCAGGCCCTCGACCGCCGCGCCGGCTCAAGAGCCACGGCACGCCGCTTCATCCGGCTGGGCCGGTATCCCACGGGCGATGCTGGCGCGCCAACCAACCCAGGTCACTTGGGCCCCGCCTGCACCAGGACTCCCTGGTCGGACTGAACCCCAACATGAGCCTTACCTTCCGAGCAAGAAGTTACGATGCCATGCAAGATTGGGCAAATGTCCGCCAGCAATGCGCCGCAAGGCAAGATGATCGCTAATCCCGAGAGCGTCACGGTCTTCCACGGCAAACTGAGGTGACAAAAGGATCGCACCGTCGTCGGCGAACGAAATCAGACCCGCATCGAACGCAGCATCAAGGTGAGCGGCGAGAAGCAAACCGTTGTAGACGTCGAGACGTTCGGCGTCGGTTTCACATTTGGCCCACGGTTTGATGTGACTGGCACGCAGGAGGCGCGGCTCGGTAACGCCGGTCACGGCACATTGTCCGCCCCAATAGGTCAGCAGCGCGCCGCGGAAGACATCCTGCCCCACACGCTGGATGACCAATCTTTCCGCCTCGGTCGTGTGTGGCAAGTTGCGTGTCTGCGCCTCGAATACCCGTAAGGGCTCAACCGGCAGGGCGCGGGCTAGTCGCCAAATCTCGCGCACCAAGTGATGCAACGGCGCTGTGTCGGAGACGACGAACGCGGTAAAGCCCGTTGGCACCCGGGGGTCGTCGCCGCTCGGCCATTCTTGCCAGCGCTCACTCAGGTCCGCGGCGGCCCCCGGGTGGTTGACGGCGACCAGATAATTTCGCTCGGCGCATGTCAGCCTGATCGAGGCTGGGGTGCCAAGGCTATCGTAGGCCAGCCAGGATCCATCGTCCGGCCGCCTCAAACCGAACCCCTCGTCGACAGCGGCCTTGTCCAGGCGGATGCGCTCGATCGGCGAGAGAGCCATGCCCTCATCCCGCTCGAGTCGAGGCGGGCTCGGCTAGGTGCTCCAACAGGTGGGGGATATCGGCCTGTCGGGTGACGCGTTCCTCGGTGTTGTTCCTACGCGTCGCGACGAACGACAGCGCTTGCGAGACATCGTATTTCGTCGTCGCGCGTTCCGGAGAGCCCGGGACGCGACTCAGATACCGGATCGGCTTTTCGGTCGCGACCCCGGGTGCGAATGGGTCCTCAATCTCGATGTCCTTCCCGGCGTCGCAGATGTGAAAGACACGCGCGGCGGCCCTCTTTCCCCATTTTTCGGAGAGGTCTTCGTCAGCCCAGGTCGCGATATCAGCTATGGCAACTTTTTCAGCCTGCCATCTTTTCATCCTCAAGCGGTCGGCTTCAACCGCCTCAAGTGCGGGCCGAATGCGCTTAGGTATCGAATCAAGGTCGAGGCTTTGTCCATGGCGTTCCTTGATTTCGATTTTGGTCTCGCCGATTACCAAGCCATTAGCACAGACGAACCGAAACCAGCCGAACAGGATTATAAGGCGCGACGACCCATCGACGGAGTTGAAACATTCGAGCCTGAGATCGAGCTTGCTTCCGTGGGCGTCGATGAAGCTGTAAGGGTCGGCGAAATAGATGCGGAAGTTCATCCACTCGCCAAGCTCCGACAGTCCGACTTCATATCGCAGACTGCTAGGTTTGATCGCCGTGTCGGTGAGCCCTTTGCGGCACAGGGCCGCGACATCACGATGAGGGGCGAGCGAATAGGTATTGGAGACGACGGCGACCGGGATGGATCGCTCCGCCGCTGTCAGCGGCCTGCGCATAACCGTCCGAAGAAACGGGTTGACTGGTTCATCCTTGCCGGCGGTGAACGGTACGAGATCGAATTCCGGCAAGACGGTCTGGATCGCATCCCAGTCGCCCGCATAGTACCGCACCTTGCGGGACCGCCACTGCGCGTCTCCGGGCAGGATCGAAACATTGGGCGTGGCCGATTCTCCTATTGCCCTCAAGCAGCACCTTGCAGGTGCGACGGTGCGGTTTCCTTGACGACAGGCGGATGGCAGCAGCTTGGATCAGCCGGCCCGGGGTTAAGTCGCGTCTGATACGGGCAGCCGGCCCGCTTGGCGGCTGCCATCTCATCGTAGATCCCCAGCACGACCCGCTTTGTGCGGAATTCGTCGTGGTCGCGTTCTTCGTACTTGCGAAGGACCGTGAATGAATCCAGCAGCCACTCGGCTTGCGTTCGGTTCAGGCCATAGAGGTGCAGGACCGCAGCGTCGATTTCTGCCTGGAGAAGGACGCGTCGATCTGGGTGCCAACGAAATGGGGGGTGATCACGACCCAGATCGGCAGCGAAAGGTACAAGCTCTTCATTCGTGTAACAGAGTTCGAGTACCCGATCTGCTAGCCAATCTTCAGGAGTAGGCCCGAGCCAGGTCTCTTCAACCGTCAAGCTTTCGGGGCCGATGACCGGAAGCTGCTCAATAATGAAAAAAGTCATGCGATTCGTTTTTTGACGGGCTGCGTAATCGACCACAAGGCTCGAAAGTATCGCAACTAGTCCGGCTCTTTGCCGTGCTGATGCCGGCGCAAATAAGACCGGCGCCGCGTGCCCGACGGCCGTTCGCGGAAGAATGGTTCCGATAAAAGTTCGCTCTGTAGGCCCTACGTCGCGCCACGAGAAGAACCAAGTGTCCGACGCTTTCTCGGCAAGCGTCTGATGCGTGAGCGCCGCATCAACCCAATAGCGGGGCTCAATCCGATATTCCCGATCGTCGTGTTTCGCATTGGGTACTCGGGGCAAAACCCCTTTATTAGCCTGCTTCTGAGTCTGCGCTTCGTAGGTTCCGTAGCGGTGATCGAAGTGCCAGAACATCTTTCCCTCATAGAGGGGGTAGACAGTTCGGCCATCTTCGAGGATCGCGAGCGCACCCCGCCTTTCCACAATGAGAGGGGCGATATCTTGATGATCTTGGAAACTCCCGGAGTCATTTGCCATGTCGAACATCCGCGTGAAATAGACCTGCCACGGGTTGTCGACGCGACCATCACCATGCTTGCGGACGAGGATCGGCGCCGCTTTGTGGATAGTCGCGGTGACTTCCGCATCCTTCGCCCAGCGAAACGCAGGGAGATTGAGTGTGTTGGGGTTGATCGCCTCGATCTCGTCGATCGTTAAGGCGTAGCGGCGTTCGGGATCGGTGATCTGCTCTGGTTGACGGATGTGCGCGGTGAACCAAGGTTGATCGACGGGATGACGGCCGCCAGTCACTGTCAACAGGCCGAATTTCGTCTCGTTGTGAACACTCTTGAAGATCTTATCTTCGTTTTCGAAGCCGTAGAACGAGGCGAGGGTTTTAGTGCTTAGCAGATGACGAAGAAAGTCCCGGTAGGTGTAGCCCGTGACAAGACCGTTAGGCAGAATCAAGCCCGCTCGACCGTCCGGATTGATCGCCTGTCGAAAATGATCCGCAAAGACGGCGTAGGTATTGACATCGCCGACACCGCCCAAGGGATACCGTCCAGAAAGCCGGAGATACGCGCTCTCGCAGGCTGCCGTCCTGACCGCAGCCTGCCACTCGGCAGAAAGGCGCGGATTGGTGTCCTCAAGCGCCGCGATCAATTTTTTCCTCGCCGCGGCATTCTTGGCATTGGCGATCTCGGGCGCCCTTGCCGCGAAGAACTCCTCTTCCTGGAGTTTCACCCTCTCCCATGGCGGATTGCCGATCACGACGTCAAATCCGCCCTTCGCCATGATGTCCGGAAACTCGACGGGCCAGTGAAAGAAGCGCTGTGTTTGGGCAAAGTGATCCGCTTCGGCGATCAACGGCCCGTAAACGGTCACCCCCCGCAGATATTCCCAAATTTGGCCGCTTGTCGGGGCCATTTCGCGCCCCCGCATCGGAACTTCCGCTTTCGGCGCGAACCAAGCGGCGGTCCACAAATCACAGGCCGATTTCAATCTCCATGCTGCGCTATCGCGGCCCTTCAAACTCTCGAAGAGGCGGCGTTTCGCATCGATATCTTCCAGACTATCCTCCGGCCGCGCCTGAACGGCGGCAAAGGCTTTTGAAAGCTCCGTTTGGTCTTCGGCCAGCCTGAGCCCAGTCTCAACCTTCACACGCTCCTTGATCTCTCGCTTGTTCTTGTCCCGATAGTGGGAAGCCGCTTCCTTCTCGTCCCCCGGCAGAGGCTTGTAGGCGTCGTCGGGAATCCCGCCCCGCAGCACATCAATGTCGAAGACGCCGATCAGGCTTTCGCCACAGCGAATATGACTATCGAGAAACGTGAGCGGCTTACCGGGCTCCAGCGCCTCGATCCACAGCGCCACTTTGCAGAGTTCGACCGCCATCGGATTGCGGTCGACGGCGTAGATGCAATGCGAGACCACCTCGCGCAGCGCATGTTGAAACTCTTCTTGAGACGGAGCGCCGGGGCTTCTGTGCTTGGCGATCCGAGCCGCCGCGCGGCGTGCGGCACCAAGCAGGAAGTGACCCGAGCCGCACGCAGGATCGATAATCGATAGTTTCAGAATTTCGGCTGACGGGTCATCGACGTTGCGCGCTTCGGCAGCATCCAAAACCGGATCGAGGGTGGAATCAAGAAGATGCTTAACGAGACCCTCCGGCGTATAATAACTCCCGGTCTTTTTTCTTTCGTTACCCCGAGTCTCATCACCCTCGGCAAATTCGAAAGTCCGGGTATCGGCGCTGGCCCGTGGCGTCAGTTCCAGCAGGCCCTCGTAGACCGAACCCAGCTCTTCGGTTTCCATGTCACGCCAGTTCACGCGCGTGAGCGGCTGCCCCTCCGGCCGCAACCATGCCAACCGCCAGATCGCCGCAAGCAAACGACGGTTCTCGATGCGCGCGCTTTCGAGGTCTGGCACGACGCCATTTGCGAAGAGACCGCCGAGGGCGGGCAGTCCGAGCTGTTCTTGCCCGCGCGTGAGCGCCAGAAAAGTGGCCTTGAGGCCCTCCCACGAATCTGCGTGACGGTCCCAGGCTATCCGGCGCATCGACCGCTCGCGCAAGCGCCCCAGTGAGTAGCCTTCGACATAAACCCGGCGTGCCTGCTCGGATGCGCCGGGCGGATGCAGCAGCCCGCGATCCTCGGCCGCGAATAGGAAGATCAGGCGGTAGATGACCCGCAACAGCTGCTCGAAATATCCATGTCCGCTGAGTGCGCCTTCGCTCAGCGCCTGACGCAGAGCGCCGTTAGCCGGGTTCGCGATGAAACCCTGCCCGAGTTCAAGCAAGGCCGCCTCGACTCCCTGCCGTAGGTTATCGCGCGCGGCTACCCCTTCGGTGCGCCCGCGTTCCCGCCAGCGCTCCAGTGCGCAATCCAATACCGCAGCATCGGCCTCTCCGAACCGGCTCTGATGGATCAGCAGCCAGAGCGCCGAAAAATCAGGGAACAGGCCTTCCGAAAAGATCTTGGAGAGATTTGCTTCGATCCAGGCCGGTCGCGTCAGACTGATGTTGTCCCGCATAAGGCGCAACGTGATGCCATCGCTGACCAACCCCCAGCAGGCGTCATCGCTGGCGTTCAGGTACTCTTGCAAGAGCAGGGTCCCTGAACGACGGCGAGAGCTGTCCCCGAACTGAGAAAGGCTTTCATCCACGCCCGATCGACGCGCACCGTCGGCCGGTACCGGGGCGATGACAATCGGGACGCGTCGACTCCGAGCCATGTGCCGGACTGGAAATTCACGTTCGCCGAGCCGCGTCGTCGATCGCGGTTCGATTGAGTCGAAGCCAAAACACTGGCGCAAAAGATCGAGGACGAACCGCTCGGAGGATGCAAATGTCTGGCCGCGTGCCGCGTCGAACCGTGACCACAATGCCTCACCGATCCGGTAGTAGCGCGCAATCTCATCCCGTAGCTTCAATCCGACAGGGATCTGGTAGCTTTCTTCCGACTGATCGTTCGCCTCGAAGGCGGCCAGCCGGGCGACAATATCCGGCGTTAGCAGCGCGCCAACAATTTCGAGGCCGGCGAATTCGAGCCGGGCGCTGCGACGCGACTGGCGAGACCGGGTGGGTCTATGAGCCATGTTCCATCCTCAGAGCGGCGGCATCAGAATGTAGAAACCGATGACATCTACCGGTGTGACGGCCTCGACCCGCACACCCGCTCGCGATCCTAGGGCCTGGCGGACGCGGCTGTGATCCGTTGCGAGCGCCGCCGCTCGTTCGGCGGCATAGGCGTTCAATGCCGTTTTCAGCGCTCCAAGCTTGGCGACTGCTTTAGCCAACTGGGCGTCGCGAACGCGGTCCGCAACGTTTCCACTTTTTGCTTCCAGCAACGCGAATGCCGGAGCCCCGTCGAGCACCCGGCCGCCGGTGGAGTTATCGAACCCGATCGCGGCAGCTTCCTCCGCCATGGTGAACTGAGGCCCGAGCCGGCCACGAGAATCGATCCGGTGGCGAATTCGCAACAGGAGCAGCGTGACGACCGTCTCCACCGCCTCGCATTCCCAAACACCGCAACGTGGCAGGGTCGCCGGGTCATCCTGTTTGGCCAAGCCATCGAGCGCGTTCTCAAGGAAGGTTTCCGCAAGAACGCTCGGCAAGGGGTGCGCGCGATGAACTGACAGGAACCCCGCCCGCGGCCGCGCCTCGAAGGCAATTCTCAGTGACTTCGGAGACGCGGTTTCCTCAAGGAGGCCCTCTGCCTGGAACCGCTCCTTCAGCATATCTGGCGCAAGATAGAGTGGGGCCGCATAACCGCCGCGTGCCTGCGGCACCAGCGCGGCTCCCATACGCATCATGGCGCGCGAGACGAAGCGCTCGGCATCAGCGAAATCGCCCAGGGCACTTTGAGTTGCCTCCCATTCCGCCGCAACCTCCTCGGGTTTGAGGCTGTATTGGGCGAAAATAGTGCGCGCCTTACTCTCTCTCTCCGATGCATTTGACCAGGCGATCTCGATCTCTTTCGCTTCCGGCGTGCTGGACATGTCGAGGTCGAGCGTTAGCTGGCGGCGCTCACGGGCTCGCAGCAGAACTGCTGACATCAGCGCCTTGGTGAGGCTGCCCCCCTCGTCCGGCATTGGCACCTGAACGCCGGTCTGCTTTTCGATCGCCCGCGCCTTTCGCAGGATCACATCGAGCACCGCGCCATCGACGGGATTGTTCTCGCCGTAGATCAGGATCGTTCTCACGATGTCGCGCTTCTGCCCGAACCGATCGACGCGCCCCTCGCGCTGCTGGTGCCGGGTCGGGTTCCAGGACAAATCATAGTGAATGACGGAATCGAAGTAGGCTTGGAGGTTGATGCCTTCGGAGAGGCAATCGGTCGCTACAAGAATGCGTTTCTCGAACTCGCCGAGGGCTTCGACCCTGGCCTCTCGCTCCTCGGGCGGTAGCAACCCGGTGACGACTTCGACCGTATAATCCTTGAAAGCAGAACCGATCGCGGCCCCGATCGCGTCAGCGGTAGCGATGAAGCGACAAAAAACGACCGGGGAGAAGCCATCCTTCAAGAGACCTTGAAGCGCCGACTTTAGAACCGTGACCTTCGGGTCACGCGTGACATTTGCAGCCAATGCATCGGCCTGCGCGATAAGGCCGATGAGATGGCTGTCCTCGATCGCAGCTCCGGGTTCGAGATCGTCTTCAATCGCTTCCTCGTCATCGATCGCTCGGGCCGTTATGAGGTCGGCTTCCGCTTCATCGGCATCGAGGATCGCGCGTGTTCTCAGAGCCCGCGCTGCTGCAGCGGGGCTCGAGCCGACGCACCGCATCAGCGATAGGGTTCCCCAGAAGGCTAAGCGCTGCCTCAGCTCGCCTTCCTCGGAAGCGATAACCTCGGCGCAGTAGTCAAGGATAGCGCCATAGAAGCGCTCATAGTCGCCTGAAAGACGGTACTTGATCTCACTAACTTCTCGCTGCGGGAAAAGGCCCGGCTCACGCCAGGCGTCGATGTCACGGCGGCGGCGCTGAATGTAGTAACTCGCCAGCCGCTCGCGCATCACTCGATATTGATCACCCGTCGCGTCTTGCAGCGTGGAGAAATCTGAGTCCAGCAAGCCGAGCAGATTATGGAAGGCCGCATCATCGCCCGAATGCGGCGTTGCCGTCAGCAGCAGCAGATTCCGGGTCTTGTCGTCTGCAAGCTTGCGGAGGAGATTGAAGCGCTGGTGGCGACCCCGGCCTCCGGACACTGCCGCATGCGCTTCATCGACGACAACCATCTCCGGACAGGCGCGGAGAAAGTCGTCCAGGCGTCGCTCGCTCTTGATAAAATCCAGGCTGACGACGGTGAATGGGTAGGCCTCGAACACACTCATCGTATTTGGCAGATCGCGCTCTAGCCGGGCGGCCGCCGAGGCCGTGACCGGCGTCGCCGTGATCGCGAACTTTGTTTCGAGTTCCGTCGTCCATTGGTCCACGAGATGGGGTGGGCACAGGATCGAAAAGCGATCGATCTCGCCGCGATCGATATATTCGCGAAGAATGAGGCCCGCCTCGATCGTTTTGCCGATGCCGACGTCGTCAGCAATGAGCAGGCGGGCGGTCTCCTGGCGTAGCGCCATCATGAGCGGCGCCAGCTGATAGGCGCGCGGCTCAAAGTTGATTTTGCCCGCACCGCGAAACGGTCCCGCACCGCGTCGTAGTGACAGTCTGAGGGCATCCCGCAGCAACTGGGCCGCCTCCCGCCCCCCTGGTCGATCCCCAACCGGAGGATCAAAGGCCGCGTAGGTGATGGGCTCCGCCTCAAGCTCCGGAATGAGGGTTTCGGCCTCCTGTTCGGAGCCGGTAAGCGGGCGCAACCTAAGAGCCTCGCCCACGCCGAGCACGATCCACTCTCGCCCTCGGGCGTGAACCAACTCCCCGGGAGAATATGTCTCAGTCATGCTCATGGGGTCTTTGCTCCTAGCAAGCCAGCCAGGTTCACCAACGTCTGGTTACGCGCACTCTTCTCCGAGGGCAGCAAGACGAGTTCGACGCCCTTGGTGGCAAGTTTCTCACCGAGCTTCGGCGGGGCGGTTTCCTGCTCGGCAGCTGCCATTCTTGCCGCGCGCCAGATCAGCTCGACACGGTACCCGTCGATTTCGATCGGCTGCGGGTCCGGCGGAGGACAGCCCTCCAAGTCCATATGAAGTTCAATCTCGTTTTGCCGATCCTGCGTGTCTGCGAACGCCAGTCTGAGCAGGAACCGGAGGGCTAGCTCCTGCCGACGATCGATCAGTTCATGGTCTGGCTGATTGAAATAAGAAAGCAGGCATCGGTAGCAGCCGGCGACACAGCGCGCATCCACGATATTTACAAGCGCCGCGGTCCCGTTGACGGCTGCGTCCTCAAGACTGGCGGGATCGTAGTGCATTATCTCGAGCGCCTTTCGGGCGACGGTCCGAAACGCGGACTTCTCTTCAGCCAGGCGCGACAAGGCGCCGGCGCCGCCTTCCGCTGCCTCATAGAACAACAAAGCACGGCGCTCCTTGCGGGATGGCGTCGGCTCTACGAGGATCTCGCCTTCTTCCAACTGGTAAACAGCTTCCACGCCTCTCGCGAGCGCGTGCTGGATCGTCGCGACGACAGATACGGCGTTGTCGCCTATTTCGCTGAGCCACTTTGAGGGAAAGCGGAGGAGCAGAGTATTCTTATGGTCCTCGACGACAGGCGTAATGGGTTGACGTAACTTCGTCGGAGAGGGCTCGTCCTCGTCTTCCGAGCGGTTAGAGCTCACCCAGTAGCCGCTCTTCGGATCAATCAAAAACCCGATTTTGCTCTCATCTTTGCGGCGGCGCAGTCCCCTGTTGATACGTCGAACCAACGCCGCCGGGGCAAAGTCCGCCGACACAATCTCCCCTACGGCGTCTTCAAGAACTCTCGACTTGATGCCGCTCGCGTCGTGGAATGAAAAGGTCGTTTGCAGCTCATAGCCCTGCCGGCGGCGCTCCTCATCATTCGCCGTAATGCGCTCAACCTGTCTGGTGCCAACGTTTTCGATGCGATAGAGGTCGCGGGTGATATTGGCACTGCTCAGCGGGTGCCGACAGACGTGACACTGTTCCGGCGGCTCGCCGTCATGACCAGCGCCACACCTCGGACAAATCGCCGTACTGAAGGTCGGCAGATTTCCATCCTCGCCGCCGCCAGCTTCTTTGAGCAGGGCCCGGTCAACACGGTAGGCTCGCCCCTCGTGGTAGACGAGGCTCCCCGGACCGAACTCTGCTATCGCTAGGAACCGCGCCCGCTGGATATAGCGCTGGCCTTTGCCGCCCTGACCACCAGGGACGAACGCCATCAAGGGAAGCCGGGGGAAGTTGTATCCCGGCAAGAAGCCTTCCGTTGCTAGGTAGCGATAGACATAGAAGTCCGACCCCTGCCCTTCCGCTCCTCGCAGCAACAGATTGATCTGGATATTGCCGGCCCCCTGGCGTGCCTCGGCCGCTCGACGTTCGGGTGGAGAGATCGAATAATCCTTTAGCGTACGGCCAGCATCTTCCACTTGCCGTTCGGCCGATGACAACAGGTCACGCCAGCGGTTGAAAGCGTCAGTAAAGCGCTTGGGCGCAGCTACAACGATGCTGTGGGCATGAGATGCCGGCCCAGCAAACCATGCCGGCGGCGTGTCGCTATAGTCGCGTGATAATGCCGAAAGGACCGTCGATGCGCGCTCTTCGCCGGCCCTACGCGCCTCCTCTGATGTCACGCGCTCCCAGAGATGGCCGAGAAGCGGTTTGCCCGAGACGGTCATCTCCAGGTTTTCGGCGATCGATGACGAAAGAGCGGTTCCACTGGCGGCGAGCCACTCGGCATGGAGATGGCTCTCGATGAGATCCGGGTTCGCCAGGTCGATCGAGGGTGGGATCACGATACCGTCGACCATCGCGCTTGGTCGCTGGAAGAAATACTGATCGTGCGGGCTTTGGGCCGCACAGTAGGTCACAATCAACGCTGCTTGACCGCTGCGCCCGGCCCGCCCGCCGCGCTGGGCGTAGTTGGCTGGTGTCGGCGGTACATTGCGCAGGTAGACAACGTTCATCGATGAGATATCGACGCCCAACTCCATCGTGGGGGAACAGAAGAGCGTTGGCAAAAAACGGCTGTCTTCCCGGAGCTCCTTCAGCCGTTCAGCCTTTTCGATAAGGGATTTCTGGTCATCCAACCCGAAGCGGAAGCGCGACTCTCGCAACTCTCGCAGGTCGCCCTCGACCTGGGCGGTATGTTCGCGACCTTCAAACCCAAAAAGGGCTTTCCCGCCGTCGGCGAGCAGGCCGGAAATACTGCGATACAATTCCTGAAAGAAGCGATTGTCGCGCTCGGGTTCGACATTACCTTTTGCGAGACCGAACGTGATCGAAGACGGAACGAGCCGCCATCCGTCTCCCCCGACCGGTGATGTAACCTGAGTAGCCAGACCATAGCGATTGGCGGCGTACAAAAGACCTTCGACTATTTCAGTGATCTGTTTACCTGTCGGGCGTTTTCCAGCAAACGTCATCGCCTTAAGAGTGCGCCCGATCGTACTCGTTGAGCTGCCGCGAAGAATGAGCTCTTCGTCCTTTTGCGTAATTTCACGGCGCGTAGGCGGCCGCGGCATGAACACTGGCGCGGCAAGAAAGCGCTCTTCATCCACATTCCATGGGGCCTTGATCAGGCTACGCATCCGCCCAACAAGGCTCTCGATCTTCAGCCGGTCCAGGGCGTCGCATTCAACCGCCAGACCTTTTCGCATAAAATCGAGCAATGCGCGCAGACCAGAGACCCGCTCATCGCGGGAAGCGGTCCGCAGCATCGGTGTTGCCTCAAATTCAGCATCGTCGCCGGCCAGATCATCAATCGAGAGGTATCGCGCCTCAATCAGGCCGAGCTGTTCGAGATTGGGGTTCGTGTATCGCCACCCGCGCCGCTGATCGATCCAGAACCTATGCGTGAGCGCTTCACGCATGGTCCGCTCAGCTCCCAGGAGGTTTGCGCCTTTCAGATCCGGCTCGACCAGCCATTCGGGCCGCCGGGCCACTTTCGCGGAATTGAACCCGAGCGCGCGTTGAACCGCCTGCCCGATTTCGTCTTCGTGCAACCCCTCATCGCCCGCTTCAGCTAGTGCAGCCAGAATCGCACCGCGCAAGAGCGTCACGAAGATAAAGTCGTTGAAATGGCCAGCCTGAAGGGCGGCATCTTGTCGGTTGTCGGTGAATGCGAGCAGCTTCCGCGTGACCGCAGGAATGTCTGCGTCAGGATCATTCATCCATCGCAGAATTGCGGCTATGATTATAGTCGTCGCCGAGCTTCTGCCCTCTGCGCTCAATGCGGCAAGACGGTTGATGTCGCGGGTTGAGTCGCTGTGGTGCTCGCCGCACGCAGGACAGAACTTGAACCGGCCCGGCATAAACCACGCTCGTCGTCCACCCGGTCCAGTGGAGCCGTCCGGCAGAACGGCGAATAACTCGGCCCTGGTCTTTCGATAGGTTGCTTTCAGCCGCAGTTCGCCGGTTACCGACTCTTCAAGCCAAAGATCGGGGTAATCTTCATCCTTGCCTTCGAAAGTGAACTCGCCGTCCACGGGCTCGGGCATAAGAAAACCCCAGCGATCAGCGACGCCATCAGGCTCTTCGTCCTCGTTAACCGGGACATCGTCGATCTCCCGCTTTTCAAAGCGACTGGACCCAATGTCACCCATCAGGGTGACCGGGTGGTGTTCCTGACCGCATCGACGGCAAAAATGCGTGGCGTAGAGACGCTTTTCTGGGTGAACAGGATCGAAAATTTGACCCTCGAAAGTGACGGTCCTAGATCCGGCCACATCGAGAGTCGAGTAAAGCCTTCCCGCCCCGGATATAAATTGATGGAGTTTGAACGCGAACAAAGGTTCATCGTCGCCATCTAAATATCCACGATTCTTTTCCGACAAGCTAAACGCCAATAGGGCATTCTTTAGTGCCCTCTCACACAGATCCAAAGGTTGCTTTGACTCATCCGATAATATTCTGGCGGCGTCCTTGAGCGACTTCGGGCTTGCCCGTAGGGGCTTGCGGTTAACCTCTTTCAGGCCAAGCCGCGTTTCGACCCAGATTGCAAGTTCGTCGTGGGAGATCTCGACGTTGGATTTGCCGTCATAGGGGGAGCCGCGCGCCACACGGACGACCGCAGGTCCGAGATCTTTCAGTCCTTCGTCCGCTGATCGGTTTGGATCGGTCGCACGCCGCAAGGTCTCTGTGACAATCGCGTCACGAGAGATGCCTGTTCCAAAAAGGCGCGACGCCACACCCGCGACAATTTGATTGCGATCCTCCTCGACTCCTTCGCTTGCCATTGTGGCAGAGGTACCGATGCAAATCGGCGGGTGATCGGGATCGCCGACACGTGCCCGCAAGCGGCGCATCAACATCGCGACATCGGCGCCTTGGCGACCGCGATAAGTGTGCAATTCGTCCAAGACGATAAACTTCAGGCCGCGAAGGTTCTCGATGACGGCCTTGTCGAGCTCTGACTGCCGAGTCATAAGCAATTCGAGCATCATGAAATTGGTGAGCAAGATATCTGGCGGATTATTTCTTATTCTCGTCCGCTCTTCATCGCTTTCCTGACCCGTGTAACGGGCAAAAGTGACGGGCACGGGGTGGTGTTGGCCAACGAGAAACTTTTTCAACTCTTCAAGCTGGCTGTTGGCGAGAGCATTCATCGGGTAGATCACGACAGCGCGTGTGCGGGCGGTCTCCCCCGAGCGCTTTGCCCTCACTACCGCGTCAACGATCGGGATAAAGAAGCACAGCGACTTTCCAGATCCCGTCCCCGTGGTAACCACGAAGCTCTTTCCGTCGAGCGCTAGACCAATCGCCTGCTCTTGATGGCGACGCAGCTTCAGGCTCTTGTCGGGATCGTCCTCAGCAGGCCGGGGGTCGCGGAAGATGCGTGCGCAGTCCGCGACCAGCCCCTTCGGGCCCACGAGCCCCTGGACCGATCCGCCACCCTCGTAGTGGGGGTTCAACTGAATTAGTGGCTCTGGCCAGAACCTGCGGCCCGCGTATAGTGCAGCGACCTTGGTTTGGATTTCAGCCGCGCGGATACGAGTGAAGGAACGTGCAAAACCCGTGTACTGCGCCAGGAGATGGTCATCTAAGGCAAATACGTCCATCAGACCCCTCCTCGGTAAAGCAGCACCACTCCGCGCGTAAACGGGGCCATAACTCATCCATAAGTAGCACCATCCCTCGCGGATTCCTATCGGGGCGCCTGCTTCGGGGGGATGATCTCACGAAACTCTGAAACAAAAGGTGCCCCCAGCCCCTGACAATTGAGGTGTCAGCATCTCATCCGTAAGAAACGGGGTAAGAGCGTCCATCCAAATGCCATCATCTTTTCGATGGTCCAAGGGGCGGAGGCGCCGGCTGTCGTATCCGTTCAAGCTCGCGGGTGACGTTCCCGATCTGGCTCCGAAGATCTTCGATCTGCACCCTTGCTAAATCCAAATCTCGCTTCAAAACCTGTTCATCTGCAATTGCACGAGCAGCGTCGGCCTTGGCTTGTTCCGCGTCGATCGTAATACTGCTGGCGAGCGACTGAGTCGTCTGCACATTTGCTTGAATTTGGACAAAATACTGGTGGAGACCAACCACGAGAGCAATTATGACTGTTAAGGCGGCGAGGATACTGATACCGCCGTAGATTAGACCCATTTTCGTCACCGACCCAGCTGCTTCTCCGGCTGATACGGCGGCGTTTTTTGCCGATACGGCAGCAGCTTCTGCTTTAGTTGCAGCATCCTTGATCGCCAACGGAATTGAACTGCGGATCGGGCGGCCTTCGTTGGCGCGCTGGAAATAGTAGTCAATACCGCGATCAGTCTTACGACCTTGAATTGAGCGAAATACCGCCCGTCGCGCATATGGGGGATCGGCTTTCGTCACAAGTGCGGGTGCTGTCTTGGTGAACTCAATCCATATGAGGCCTTCGCTACCCCGGATTGGATAAGACTCAGAAGTTAAGTTGTGTAACGGTATGAGAGGATCTCCGGAAAATCCAGGATCAATAAGTGGTCCTGTTCCAAGAAGTAAGCCCCGATGTACGTGTGTTATCCGCAAATTAAATCGGATTGCTATATAATCCGGCAGTCTAATTTTAGGTTCTATCTGCATAAAACTTATCGAGTTTGGAGGTAGTTCATAGGTACCATCTCTTTGGACCTCCATCTCGATCCTGTTGCCGTCCTCGTCCCAACGCACGAACTTACGGCCGGGTCGCGCCTCATATGAGGCAGATTTCAACGACTCATCATCAGGATAAAAGGGAAAGAGCATTGCAGTGACGCGAGCGTAGTCCTCCACGTCCGCCGACGACAGTAGCGCCGGCGGTATATCGGGGAATGGGTCAATCAGCTTGAACTTCATGGCCCGAGCGACCGCCTCGTCATCGGAAACTACAGGCTCAATGTCGAGTGGTTCTGTCGGCATGAGTCTCCCCTTTCCCATGGTCCCGATTGGGGTATCGCATTCCTTGCAGCGCCAGACTATGCGAGATTATTTGGCTGCGCGCCTCAGCAGCCATTTGAACCGCAGCGCTTTGAAGCGAAGGTATCGGCAGGATTAACGGCGGATGCAGAACCGGTACGTCGGTGACGTGGGTGATTACGGAAAATACTCTTTGATCCGTCGCCTATGCGGATCTGAGACAAGGCCCTTGGTCCGGCCCGGTGTGGTCTGGTGCCTCTTCCATGATGAAACTTTCAATAATGATGGGAAGCATACCTCCTATCTGACGAATCCGGAGTTCGCACGATTAGACCCCGATTTACACGCTTCGTTGCATTCGATTGTTTCAAACGGGCACAGAAGCATATCGGCTATTGCGGAATACGGTTGCTTACCAGCGTCAACCATCTTCTTTTCAGAGCCAATCTCCGTCACCCAGAGCACACGGAGCAGACCAATTGAGCGCATTCGGTATCGTGAGATTTGGTTGCAAGAGTGCCTTCAGCGGACGCAACAATGTGAGCTTGTCTTCTTTGATCCGGATAATGGGCTCGAGGTCGCCTCGGTGCCAAAGCATCACCCCAAGGCAGGAAAGTATATCTATTGGGACGAGCTTTCCCCGTTTTGGAAGCGTGGCAACACACTTCTGATATACCATCACTTGAATCGTACCGTTTCGGCAGCCCAGCAAGTCGAGGCGTTGACCCGCCGATTCACGACCGAATTTGATCAGGCGACGATCGTCCCCCTCGTGTTTCGACGGGGGTCGTCTCGCGTGTTCTGGTTGATCCACCGCGGCGACGATTTCGGGCGCGAGCTAGGGCGCCGAGCCGCCATCATGTTGAGCGGCGACTGGTCTCGGCATTTCCGGCCGTTTGGCTGGCCGAATAGAGATCAGGCCACCACCGGCACGCCGTGCCTGTCCATTACCTGATCAGGCCCGATGCCAAGCCAGTCAATACGGCGGCCAATGCCAGCTTCGACCTTCTCGATGAAGGCTATGGCTTTCGCTGTCAGAAAGCCGTCACGCATCCTGGGGTCCACATAATCCAGGTGATTGAGAACGACTCGGGTCGGCCCATTCGCTCGAATTGCGCGCCGTACGATCTCTGGATCGAAGCGGCCGACGCGACGCACCTTCCTGGTAACTGTCGTCAACTCGCTTATGTCGGCCGCAATCCCGGCCTCACGGGCGATCTGCTTCCAGGTCGTCTCCTGCGTCAGGGGGCCGGAGTCTCCCGCCACCCGAATCGGATGGCAGCGAATCACCAAAGTCACGTCGTCCACGTCAAGTGGGCTCAACCCCGCCTCGGCCAGTAAACCCGCTGCGGTGGTGTCACGGCTGGTCGCCTTCGGCCAGTAGCCCCCTTGCAAAAGTGATAAACCGAACCCCTGCGTCCCCTCGATCACAACTCTTTTTCGCGCCTCCAAGAGGCGTTGCAGCTCCGCGCCAGTGTCGTTCAGGTAGTCCTGAAGTGCTGGCGACTCCCCTGCCTGCACCGAGGGCGGAAAACCTGGTGCCTCCCTTGCGGTCATCGCCATGACGGCTCCGCCTGTACCAGACTCAGTGGAGCCGATCATCCTGTTGAGATCGGCTGCCCGCTCCCAAGCCTTGTGCTCGGCGGTGATGACCCGCGCCATTGGGCTGACCGCGACCTGATCGGGCCCAAACCCAAGCCGCCGAACCTCAGCCTGAAAAATTTCAAGATCGATGTAGGAGCCAGGGGGGAGGATCACCCGAACGGTGCTGTCGACCGCAGCTGCGGGTAGTTGACGGAGCGCATAGGTCTCGCCGTCTCGCGCGATACCCGTATGTCCCGAGTTTGTGCCACCTACCCGGATCGCCGCGGCCACCGTCGGGTCTCGGCGTACGATCTCCAGGGCAATTTTGCCCTTGCCCTCCGACCCGAACTGACCGCCAACGACGACGGAAATCGGCATGCCACCCTCCCTTTCGAAGGCGATCTTTGCGAAACTAGGCGAGCCCGGGAAAACAAGCCAGAGCCGCATTGGGAAAACGGTGGCCCATCGAGCAGCCGATCGCGAATGCTGGAGGGGCGCCTCGATCCCATCTCGTCGTCAAGTCCTTCAATCGCTTCACCTTCCCATGCCTCGCGATCACTCCGCACCTTACGAACGCACAAATGCTTGTTTCCGCACCGGGGGTCTATGTCAATCCGTAGTTGCTAAGAGTCCGGAATATGGCGATATGTTGAATCTGTGGGCCTCAGAGGGCACTTTTATCAGAAGCGAATCCCTTTCAAGGCCGAGGGTGGCCGGCCGCGCCTCTGTAGAGTGAGAGGAGTAGGAAATGACCGCTGCCGAAATTGCAGAGGTGTGGCCGCCGGAGCGTAGCGGTAACTACGAGGCCGCGCGCTTCAATGCGCTGCGACACGGGGTGTTGTCGCGATACACCGTCTTGCCCTGGGAATCACCGGAGGAATACGAGGCACTCCTCGAAGCGCTGATAACCGAACACGAGCCGAAGGGGCCAATCGAGGACCACCTCGTCGAGGAGCTGGCGGGCATTATCTGGCGCAAACGGCGCCTGCGGCTCGCAGAGGCGTCGTCTTATCGACGAGGTCTCAAGAAGATCACCGAGCCCTTCAGTAAAACCGTTGATGCCGCGCTTATCTGCGTCAACCCGACCGTACCGCTTGGGTCCGTGGTCGACGCCCTGGAGGGAACTGATGACGAGGCCACTGAGTTGGGGGCCCAGTTTAAGGAATGTGAGGGTCTAGCGCTTAGAGCAATCGATATCCTGAAAGCCGGCGGGCAAGACTCGTACCACAATGCCCTGGCGGCGCTGGACGTGGGAACACAGGAATGGTGGGAGGACGAGCTCACGTCCGGGCAAGTAGGAGAGAGCGCTTACAGAAAAAACGCTCCAGACCTGAGACGATTTCTCGAAGAAGAGGCTTTGCACTGCTACGCGAGGCGGCAGACGGAGATAGAGAACCGCCCGCACATTCGCGCTCAGGCTTTCGGTGAAGCGCTTAATATCCACCAGCTTGAACGGCTCGCGCGTTATGAAATCCATCTCGACCGCAAGCTTGAGCGCACCCTCGCGATGCTGCTCAAATTGCAGGAGCTGCATCATGCAGCGAACCCGAGCTGATCCGTTTCGCAAAATCGGCCACTGCGGTCAGGTTCTATAGAGAATTATAGAGATGACTACGGTTCGACTGATGTTTTAGGAAAATCTCAGAACGGAGATCTCGGTTGGGTGGATTTGGATCAGGGCGCCATGGCGGGACGGCAACGGCGGAGGGCGCGGCGTCATTCATTGTCGACATTAGCTCACTCGCGCCGATGTTTCGCAAAGGGCAGTGCCGGACGGGCTCGACGCACTTAGATGAGGGCAAATTCCCGATTGCGATAACTGTCGATCTCACGAACGAATGGTCCTGCTTTGTCGAGCTGATCCACCCGACGCGCGACGAACGCGAAGGCGACCGTCTCATTACTGACCGCATCCCGTTGTCCTGGACTGAGCCAACCTATGGCGGGCGCCGCGCCTGGTTCCTATGCCCGAGAACCGCCCGTCGTACGACAAAGCTATTTTTGCCGAACGGCGGCTGGCACTTTTTGAGTCGCCAAGCCTACGGGCTCGGGTACGCCTGCCAACGTGAAGACCGCTTCAGTCGCCTCCAGCGACGGGCCGCGATGCTAAACCGGCAGCTTGGCGGTAAGGGGTGGGACACGTGGGACAAGCCCCCAGATAAGCCTAAATGGATGAGGTGGCGAACCTACGAGGAAAAATACGAGCGCTGGGAACAATCCGTTGGGCGCGCAAATGAGGAGTTTTTAATCTATGCCTCGCGCCTCTTGGGGCGGCTCTAGCTGCGCTTTTGATTGCCCAGAGCTTAGTCTCCGGCCAATCGGGTTGAGAAATGCCGCACAGGGCAACTCTGTTCCACATGGAACAGAAATAGGTGCGCCCACGGCGGCCTTGGAAAGGCTGTCCAGCACATCACCGACCCAATTGGCTCGCCTCGACCTGATTCCGTTCCATGTGGAACAGAAAAATCCAGTCTTCGGCGACTGAGTAGATGAGCGACTTTAAACCCCGTGGAACGGCCGCTCGTGGATCGCCAAGCGGTCGTTCGCCGTGCCCGATTTGGATGTCTCAGAAGCGCCGTAAGCGGTCTTGAGGATGCGCAATCGGATTGAGGACTTCGGCCTATATTCACGGTCCACTCGTCCTTCTCAACGCTTGAGCTCGCGTCCAGCGGAGGGCCGCTATGCTAAACCGGCAGCTTGGAGGTAAGGGGTGGGACACGTGCATCGCGGCTCTTGGCCCGCCTTTGACAGGGACAGTATAGCTCCGACGCCTTTTGCTCTGATCGAGGGCGAAGCTGAGGACGTGACGCGAGAGGATGGTCGTCGGCGGACCCCGAAGCGGCCGTAAACCAATCCCGCCAAAACATGGCTAGGCCGGACTAGTCGGCGGGAGCATCAGGCTGGTGCGTTGGCTGGTTCATCAGCCAACTGCGCAGTCCGGTTTTCGCGACGGTGAGGGCTGCCATGTGGATATCCTGCTCGCCGTCGCTGGCTACCCGGGCAGCCGTGTTTAGCGCCCACGGAGCTTCATCCAGCTGGAAGAGATAGTCGCCGTGGGCCAAGGCAGACCTAACCTTATACAATTGCTTTAAAATTGCCTGATCGATCCCGCTGCTCACACAATGCGTCTCGACGAACTCGCGGAAGAGCCGCGCCGCTCCGGGCCCCGTGTCGCGATTGCAGGTGGGGCATGGAACGCGCTCTGGAGGTTCGATCAACGTTTCGATCGCCTGCACACAGCCCAAGAAATAACTTGAGACGCTGGTGTCCCAAAGCTGTCGAGCCAGATAAATAGTCGTGGCCACGCGCAGAAAACGCCGCCGGCGGTCGTCGTTCAGCCTTAAGAAGGCCGCGACGAGATCATCCAAATTGTCCGGGAGCGAAAACGCGTCAAGAGGCACTCCTGCATGGGCGGGGCTAAGGACGTTGCTGAAATACGCCGCGGCAGGAATCACCGGCAACAGCGCATCGTGGTCGGAAAGGCGGTCTGCAAAAATGCGGCTTCCGGGGATCGAATAGGACCTCGTCGACCACACCGGGTCAAAGACATCTCCGTGAATGGTCCACAATTGCTGCGGGCGTACGTGCGAGTAGGTGGTGACGGCGCCGTTAAGCAAAGCGTTTAGCACCCACGTCCACTCCATGGCGTTCTTGCGGCGACGCATCATCTTCAGGTCCGGGGTGCGGCACGCCCTGATCGGAAATTCGAGCAAGAAAGGATGATGAGCATTGATTTGCGGGGGCCGGGCTGCTTCAGCCGGGGGAGGCAGGATTTGCATCGGTAGCGAAGAGAACCTGAAGCTGCCTTCAACCGGCTTAGGTGCAAAAAGAACCTCGACGCCAAACTCCGCAATGCGCTCATCAAAAAGATCGGCATGGAGTTGATCCAGCAGCTCGTCAAATTCCGGCCGGGAGAGAGCGCTTCCGGCGAAGATTTTTTCAACCCGTCCATGTCGAATTTTTAATCTCAGAGCGTACTCGTGGGCCGCGGGGAGCGTAATTTCTCGATCAGAAACCCGCCAACTGGTTCCGTAGCGGAGCGACAGCATTTGCAACAGTTCGTGATGATCGACTTGATCAATCGAAAACCGACCGGTGATGTCGTTGCCGTTCATAGCTGTTCACCATTACGCGCTGACGTAGCCGACAAGAGGCTCACTTGGTCCTCCGGCCATCGTCTTGCGAGCGGGTGGCCGGAATACCAGGCCGATCGCTTTAAGCCCGTGGAACGGCCGCTCCGGAACCCCTAAACGGCCGAAACGGGATCAACCCGCCGCATCCAAGGCGTCGCGTACCGCCAAAGCTCCTGCGCATGCTGCCGGCGGCGTGCCCCGGCTTCCATGCGGTAAACCCATTGCGTCCTATAAACCCTATGCCATCTGTGAAGGATGTGAAGTATTGCCGCTTATCCGGCGTAGTGCACGCATGCGCGCGCGGAACGGTTATAATGGAAAATCTTTCACATCCCTCACAGCGAGAAGGGGCCCGGGCGAAGCGCTACTCCGCGAAAGCCCGATTTCCCGGTCCCGCCCTCGCGCTGAGCCCTGAACCCGCGGTCGCTCAACGACTGAGAAAACCGCTTCTGGCTACCCACGTATTCTCCGGCGGCCTCGGCCCAGTTCCGCCAACTTCCAAAGAGGTTGGCTATTAGGTCGAAGTAGGCTGGATCGACGGCGCAGGAATCCTCGAGCCACCGGCCGATGGCGTCTTCCTCGGCCAGGTACGCATCGGTCGCCTCGCGTACGGTCGCAGGAGGGTTGAGGCCATCGCGCTGCCACGCAAGGCAGCCCTCGATCATCCATTGCAGAATGCCGGGCCACTCAGGGCGCAGCTTCTCCGGCAGATTGTGATCCCGTTTGGATTTAGGGATCGTCACCGTGAACGGCACAAGGTTGAGCCGACGCCGGATAGCCTCGTCGACACCGCGCAAGCCGGGTTTGTGGTTGCCAGCGATGATGAGTTTGAACACAGGCAGGTAGGTGAAGAAATCCTGTCGCATGAACCGGACGCTGATTGGATCCCCGCCGGTCATTGCCTTGATCTTGCTTTCGGCCCAGCGCCGGCCTTCCTCGGTTTCCTGCGCCGCGACCAGCCGTGCTCCACGGAGCCCCGCAAGATCGGTCGGATGCCGCTCGCCGTGCGTGGCAATGAAGGTTTCCATAGGTGCCACGGTGGCGTAGTCGGCGAGGACTGCCGACAACGTGTTGAGAAACACGCCTTTGCCGTTAGCGCCGGTTCCGTAAAAGAAGAACAGCGCGTGCTCGCGGGTGCTGCCCGTAAGTGCATAGCCAGCGATGCGCTGCAAAAATGATTGCAGATCCTCATTACCCCCGGTGATCTCGTTGAGGAATTTTCGCCATCGAGGGCAATCACCACTCGGTGCGACGGCGGTGATCTTGGTTATGTGCCGGGTCGGATGATGCGGGAGAAGGTTCCCGCTTTGCAGATCAATGATCCCCGCCGGTGTGTTCAAAAGCCACGGATCGGTATCCCAGATATCGACGGTGGCGGCATGTCCCCGATCGCTGCGCGCGAGCCGTTCGATCGCGGCCACCTTTGCTGCGCTAGCGATCTTCGGCTTTTCCCGGGGATCGTCGCATGCATTGGCAAACTCGCGGGCTACGGTCCGGGCCAGATCAAAAGCCTTCATCGTCTTTTCGAATTGCCAGCGCGTCCCGTCCCACCGAAGCCAAACGCCCCATTGAGCAACGTAGCGAAGCTCGTGCTTGTGCCGGCTCGAAAATTCGAGCGCAAGCGCGTCATCGCTGAATTCGGGCGACAGATCAGCGGCAGTGAGGGGTTCCAACGTTGGGAAGGGCATCACGGTCACGATGCCCTTACCAGATCATTGAAGTCGTATCCGAGCGGCGGCCTGGCGATGCTGATGCTACGACCTTCGGACAGCCATCGACTTGCAGCAGCGCGCGCGGCCATGATTCCCACCGGGTCAGGAGCAGCGGCAATCACGACCTGTCGGACGACATCAGGGAGAATCAGGGAGCGAATGCCGCGTGCCGACAATGCCGCCCATGTCGGCGTGCCCGTCACCTGCATGTAGCTAAGCGCCGTTTCAATTCCTTCTGCGATGGCGAGGATCACGCCAGCAGGAACGAGCCTGGTGGCGCCGCCGCTAACCGGGCCGTGCGACATGCGTACAGGATCGAGGCTCGCCTTACTGCTACCGTCTATTGCAAGGAAGGTGCGGTGCACGGCCACCGGCCCGTGCTCGACGTGCTCGACGAGTGCGATCATCTGCGGTCGGCGGACACCGGTTGGATGCCGGCCATAGGCGCTGTGTATTCCCAATATGCGGATTACTGACGGCACCGATAAGGTGATGCTGCGCGAGCGTAGATACGTTTCAACGAGCGTGCAGCGCGCTGGGTGAGCCTCGCCCCACATATCCGCGGCGAGCGCGATCTTCCGCTGACGCTCAAGCGCCTTAGCTTTGCGCTGACATTCCAGCATGTTGGGACCACCGCCGCAGCGCGCTGCTTTTTGGTTGTGATCAGGCCATAGGCCCCGACGCCGCAGCGCAGCGACGAGCTCGGCTTGGCTGCATCCACCCGCGTTGCAATAGGCGAGTGGAAGGCCGTCGCCACGCCCTGCGATGGCGAAGCCGCTACGATACCCGCAACACGGGCACGGGCCATGCCAGCGTCCCGAGCCCACTTCGCGAAGCCCCAGAGTGCGGGCGATTTGCTCGGCGCTCATCTAGCGCTCGCTTCAGCGCGCTACAGCCACCACCGCGCGCGCGAGTTCGTCGGCACGGTGGCGGAAAGTGCGCGCTGCGGCCCAAGCCTCGCAGTCGGATAGGCGATAAAGAACGCGCCGCAATCCAAGGCGAACCCAGGCCGGTCCGTCTCCGGTCTGTCGCCAGCGCTGGACCGTGCGTCGGCCGAGGTGGTAGCGGTCGGCGAATTCTTCCTCAGTCAGGTAGATGTCGGTGTCTGCCATGCTGTCCTCTGCAGCGCCGTGGTACGAATAGGACAGCCATAACCACGATTTATTGGTGCTAACAGATTTCCAGATTTCGAGCGCCCAGAAAGCTCGAAATCTACTTTGAGTTTCGGCGCATCTCGCTTGCCACAGTCTTGCCCACCGGACGACGGCGGCTCTTGTGCTTGGGTGCGTCCGCTAATTTCTGAATTTGGCTCCCGCTCGCTTTGTAGCCTTGAACGCTCAAAATCTCCTGAACTGGCTTAATGATCTCCTTCAGATTTGGCGGCTTGGCCGAACCGGTTTCCGCATTGTCATACGCGGCGGTGATGGCCTTATGGATTTCTGGCGTGGGGGCCGATCTCATCGAAATCTTATCGGGCCCGGCAACTGAGGGCTCTCGATGCGCCGTTGATACCCGCCGCACACCCGGCAGATCGAACGCGGCCGGCCAAGCGATTCCTTGCCGCTCGAACCAGTTGCGGCAGAGATCCCGCGGGAGCCAACACCGGGAAAGAATCTCGGTCGTGATCACCGGGTTGTCGGCTCCATAAAAGTCCAACCAGGTTCGCAGACCTCCCGGCGCCAATCGCAGCCGGTTTTCGACCGCATCCGACTCGGGGTGGAAATAGAGGACGCGCGACCGAGCCCCGGGTCCGAAATCGCCGGCGAGCATGGCGTCTCGGAGATCCGCGTAGGCTTGTGCGCGAAGGGCTTCGTCGCGGCGTAGGGTTCCAGGCGTTCGGGCGCACCAATCGACGATCTCCTCAAAACTCAACCATCCGCGCCGTCGATGCTGGTAATCGCGGAAGCGGCGCAGCTGGCTCATCCGTCGGCCGCGACGGCTATACGTCTCCGCGAGCCAATCGGGGGCCTGAATGAGTTCCGCAGGTCGCGCGGCTTCGGGTATGTAAGGAAGTACTCGCCGCATCTCGCCGGCATTGAAGGTGAGATCGTTCTCGACCCAACCAGAAGGGAAGCCCGCCCATTCTGGCCAATCTTCCCGCTTTATGATCTCAGCAACAGTTTCGCCCTCTCTGTGGCCGCGAGCCTTAATTCGCCCCGCCCTCAAGAGGGTTCTTAGTTCTTGTTCGCTGCCCGCAGGCCGCAACCCCGCGCGGATGCGGTCAGAAGCCCGTTCGGCATATCGGAGCGTGCCCTCTTCGCACAGCTTGATCAGTTCGTCATCCCGCCACACCACCCAAACGATTGCCTGACGCCAAGTCCAGGTTTCAGGCAAAGCGGCGACTACCGGCGGCCGCCCAGCTTGAGCTATCCAATCATCAAGGTGGTCCGTGACCACGCAAACACCTTCGGCCGTATAGGTCACGGAGGAGCCGGCACGAGTGATAGAGTTCCCATCCCAGTCGATTGTTGTGAATTCCCAATCGTTTATCGAGGCACCGTAAGAATCAAAGGGAACCAGGGAATGCTCCCGAAATGCTCGATCCAACGCAGCTTTCGACTCGTCAATCGAGACGCCGCACCGATCAGCGGTACGGTGGGCTGCGTCGCCCAGCAGCAGCAACCTGGGTTCGGGTACTGGCATAAAAGGATCAGCGGGATGGGCCTATTGCAGCGTCTTGCGCTTGCTTTTGCAGCCGGCTGAAAACCGTGTCGAAGCCTGCGCCGGCGGACATGGCCACGAGGATTGCCGAAGCAAACTGGATTTTGTCAATTGACGTTACGATACTCGCCTTCGGCTCGAGCACCCCAGGGGCACCGACCCACTGAGGGATGATGTACGCGAGGCCAACGATGAACCCAGCCACGCCGCCCAGCAGCGAGGATGTTCGAGGATCGGTTTCGGCGGACGCTGATAGCACCGCTCGCACGAGCGCTCCCGTCGCGCCCGAGGCAATAAGCCCACCGAATAAGATGAGTGGATACGCTGAAAGGACGGGCACGTAGACCATGCCAAAGAATAATGCCACCAGCATCAGGATGAACGCGCCCCCCGCGTAGAGCGCCTTGAAATTCTGGGCCTCGAGATTGGCGAGTATCTGCTCCCGCCGGCGGCGTTCCTTGCGCTGCGCAATGGCGGCGGCACACTCTTCTTTTAGCTGCACCACAAACGCCGCGGCAGGCCGCCTTCCCCAAGAATCTTGCTTCTTCTGCGGCGAAGCCAGCGCGATCTGATGCCATATTTTCGTGGCAGATCCACCAAATTCATCGACTGCGAGAAGAGGGAGACCGCGGGCCACTGCGATCTGTCCGGCGATAAGCGCCGAGGTGGCACCTCCGACCAGTAGGACCGCGTCGACGCCATCCTCCTCGGTAAGCGAGTGGTAGAACGGAGCCTCCCAATCTGGGCCAGGAAACTGGTGGTACTCGAAGATTTCCGGTGAGGTGGCTTCCTCGGCGAATTTGACCTGCCCGCGTTGTGCTGCTGAATAGCGTATGCGGATGGCACCGCTCCCTGGCGGGAGTGCCGCTACATACCCCGACACCACATGCGGTTCGAGCGACTCCTCGTTGGAGAAATAGACGACCAAGCCAAAGCCTGCTTTTGCGAGCTCCCCCCCCAATGAGTTTCGCGGCTTCCTTTGCAGCCGTTACTTTTCCCTGGTCGAGTTGCCAGAAACCTCCGATTACCGCGACAAAAGGTATGTCCGAACTCATAGCGACCTCGAAGGCTTATGTTCGACCGCGCAAAGAGGTGGCCGAAATCACTAGGATCGCGGCCACCATCCTACTGCCAAAAAAAGCAGGACCGATCTTTAGGCGTCGCTTAGTTCATTGATCAAGGTCGCCGCTTCCGACTCACTTGGCTCATCCAACGTCTTAACATCGCTAGCGCTGTGGACAATCCGACCGACTGGGCCGCGGTTGTAGCGTCCCAAGCGGCCGAGGGCACCCGACCGCGAGACAAGCTCAAACGACCCCTGGGGCGTGCTTTCCGCCAGATCTTCTTGCGGGAACCGTGTCCTGAAGGCGAGGAGGATTTGCTTCAGTTCGTCGTCGTCAATCACCGCAGCCGCTTGCTCCAGTTTGAGCCATTTCCGCTGACGATACTCTTTTTCTGGCCAGTCCTTGTGCTCCCGCACGACTTCCATCGAATAAGTGGTCACGTCATGGCGAGTGCCGAGCCGGGAATATCCATACTTGCCGATGGGCCGTTCCGAGAGGTAGCCCTCGACCCCCGCCTCCTCCAAGGCTTCCTCATGTGCGGCCTCTTCCGGCAACAAGCCCTTACGAACTCCCCCCTTGGGGAGAATCCACCGGTGCCGGGTCTTTGAGGTGACCAGCAGGACGCGAATGCCCCCGCGAGTCACCTTGAACGGCAGCGCCGCCACCTGCTCCTTCGGCATCGAGTTCAATCGCACCTGGGATTCTGCCCATCTGACGACCTTGCGCAGCTCCTCGGCCGAGTTGAAGTCGCGCCGCTCGGCCAATAGCCGCTCAGCCTCCGGCAACTCGTACCAATCGGGCTCTCTAAAGCGCTCGTGAGGAGTAACCGAGGCCGTTTCGTCGATCAAAACTCCCATGATTAGATGCTCGCTTTTGCTCTCCTCCTTGAAGTACCGGAAGATCAAGTCCTCGTCCAAGATGGCCGTACCGAGGACGCCGCCTTCCTTGTACGCGTACCGGACCGCGGCCTTGCGCGGGCACTCGCCTTTCCTAACATTCCCCTTCGGGAGAATCTTCCGTGCGCTCGTCGTATTGACGAGCAGGATCTTGTGCACCCCTTCCATCTTCTTCACGCACACGGCAGCAACGTATTTGGGGCTGCTTGCGCGGGGTGCCTCGAACGGGCCGAGCTCCTCGATTTGGCGCCTGACCTGGGCACACGCCGAGGCCAATGCCGCCGTCCAATTTTTATCGGACGGGTTGGCATCAAACCCGGCATATGTGATCCCGAGCAAGTCCGACGGCAGTCTAAGCGTCGGCTGCCCGGTCGGGCAGAATATGAAGGTGCGCTTCTGGCCGAGTTTGCCGTAGAAAGCGCCCAGCTCGAAAATCACATTGTCACGGACGGAGTGGTGTTCGTCAGGAACGACGATCCACGCTGATCCGACCGATCGCGTCATCCGTCGCGTAAGCCATGGCAAGGAGGTGATAGTGCCTCGAAGGGCGCACTAGCGCAGAACGACCATTTCTGGACCCCGAAGCCACCGTCTACCTCGATGCCCTCGATCAGCTCACGCGGAGAGGTACGACGTTGTTCGCCTTTATGCCCAACACGTGCGCAGCCCAGGAGTCGAGCGCCAGGGCGCGCTCCCGGGCAAAGTCATGCCTTTGATAGACGGCGGCAACCCCGAGCAGCTTCGCCGGCTGATGCGCTAGAAGCTTGTCGACCACGATGCTATCGAAGCCGAGCGCAGCCAACGTTGTAACCCCGGTTCTGCGAAGATCATGCAAGCGCCAAGGAATGCGCGGCTGATGTTTACGCTCGAATGCGATCGAGCACTCGGCCCGCACCTTCTCTATCGCCGCATCCAAATAACGCTTGCCCTGTGAGAACCCCGATATCGGCCTTGGCTCGCTCCGACGATTGCCTTTCAGTTCGGCGGTGGCGCCGCTTGCACGTTTGCTCGTAGTGCTAAAGACGAAGTCGCATCCCTCGACACATGGTATCGACCGCAGGATCGCGCGTGCAGCCTCGGAGAGGTGCACGTCATGCGGCTTGCCATTCTTCATACGCGATCCGGGCAGGGTCCAGCGGCTCATATCGTCAGCGATCTCTGACCACCGCATCCCGGCGACCTCCTCGCGGCGCTGTAACGTTAAGATCGCCAGCTTGTAAAAAGGCCCGAAGGGATAACTAAGCCTATCGGCTGCCGCCCACACTTCAGCGATCTCCCCGTCGCTCAGCACCCGCTCGCGCACCGCAGTGCTGGTAGAGATGGGCAATCCCTGAAATGGGTTGTGAGGCACCTTTCCGCGCTTCTGCGCCCAGTGAAACGCGGCGCGTGCATAGGCGAGGGTGCGCCCGGCCATCGCCGACCTGCCCGCTTCAACGAGGCTGTCGAGTGCGTTTACCACTTCGGCGCGGGTAATCCGTGCTGCCGGGCGCTTCAGAAGATCTGGGAAGGCGTGCCTGATTGCCCGGACTGCCTCTACGCGATAGCTCTCTCGACGTTGCGTCAGATGCAGTGCGGCCCATTCCCCAACCAGCGCATCGAGGCTCAACGCCAATTCGGCCTGCTCGCGTTCCGCCTCTTGCCGGAGGCGCAGGCGTTCGGCGCGCGGGTTAATCCCTGTCGCTACAGCGCCGAGGCGCGCGCGAGCGGCGATGCGGGCTTGGTCGATGGTGATATTCCCCCAGACCCCGATTGGCTCTCGCATCTTCCGCTTGGTCACCGGATCGGTCCATTGGACGAGAAATGTGCGAGCCTTCGGAGTTACACGGACTCCGAGGCCTCGGCATTCGCCGTCGAACACCAGACGATCTTTTCGCCCGGGCTCAAGCTTCAACCCGCCGAGGAAGCGGTCTGTGAATTTTGCCACCATCGACCCCTGGCGCGGATCCCATGCGGACCCGGCAGGAAGGCACGTTACGGGTCCGCGTGGCTACATGTGGCGATGATTGAATCAGAAGCCAGCAAAAAATGAAAGCAAACTGGCGATGTTATGCGGCATATGGCGGACTTTAGCGCGGACCCACCGCTTACTACGGATCAGGAGGTTAGGGGTTCGACTCCTCTCGGGCGCGCCAAATTTTAGCGATATAAAACAATCCGTTAGGCGCGGCAACGGGCGACAGCTCTAAATAAGCATCTGCGAAAATAAGCAATAAATAAGCGGGGCTATAGCCCAGAGGGGACCGATGGCCGACAAAGACGACCTCGAAAGCTTCGCCCTCGCGATCGCGGGATTCATCGCGGGCCTCAAGCACAAGGCAAATCCCGCCGCTATCAGGGCGGGGGTGCGCGGTGCCCCCGGACGGGGCGGGAGGAGCCGCCAACTGCTGAGGAAATCTATGAGGCGTGCTGGAAGGCTCTCTCCGATGATGAGCGGGCAAGCCTGATCAGCATCCTCGGGAAGATGCGTCGCGCGATCGACGACTTACCGGACGAGATATTGAGACCACGGCGGCAGCGCAGACCCTGACCCTCCCTCGCTCATAAACCCCCATCGACTCTCTCCGAACGAACGAGCCTTGCCGCGCTGACGGACTTAGTTGCGAGGATCGACGGTCACGTCATTCACCTTGATGCAAACCGCCTCGTGAGACGCGTTCGTCAGCTGCATCGTTATCGTGCACTTTTGGACAAAGCCGACAGCCATGACGGAACAGCCGGCAAATGTTTCGGGAGGGTACTTTTCTCGGCAGCTCAGCAGCGCGGAGCGCGCTGCCCTACTTGTGCTATCGGCCTCATCCAAAAGGAGGGGAATGGCTACATCGAAAGTCATGCTTCTCCCGTATGCCATTGGGTTCATTTTGCCAGGCGCCAGGAGATAATCCATGGTGTCGGAAGCGCGGATGTACACGCCGCGTATGACGATCGCCTTTCCCGCGCCCCATTCGTCAGGCTGAGACATCTGCCCTTTATCGAGAACGAAGTCTCGAAAACTGACCGTGTCCGCAAGGCGATTAGCTTCCCACTTTGCTACCAATTTTTCGGGACCGTCAGGGCAAAGGCTCGCATTAGTCTTGGCGAGGAGCTCGGGGCAATCCTTAGGTATGTCCGCAGACTTCACACCCTTGGGAAGATTATTGAAACATTCTTCCGTTGCGAGCGGCACCCCTCCAGCGGCGCGTGCACACACGTCGAGTGCGGTCTTCAATAGCTTCTTGTGGACAGCATCGAGTAGCGGATCGCTTAGGGGCGCCGATTGGGCTGGTGTCGGTGTCGCCGCGTCCGCCTGCAAACCAAAACCGATATTTACCGAGACATCGATCTCTGGCTCGGTCATGCCCGCTGGAAACGGTGGCAGTATCGCTCCCTTCATCATACCGTCGACGGCCGCATCAAGATCGGGATAGCCCGAACTGCTGACGATGGTGTGGTCGAGTAAGCGACCCGAGCGATCGACGCGGAACCGCAACCCCACACGCCCTTGCTCGCCCCTCTGGCGCGCGGCCTCTGGATAGTACTCGTGGTCATCGAGCCACGCCCGCAGCATCCGGCGATAATCATCGCTAATCGTGGCCGCGGGAACATCCTGCCGCGGCGCGGTGTCCAGTGGCAGTCGCGCAGCCCCATCGTTAAATCCTGCCCGGTATTCAGAGTCACTCTTCCGCTTTACGTCGATCGGATCGAGGTGCCGTTTGGCGTCCTGACAGCCCGCGATGAAATCAGCCTTGTTCCCCGAGAAGCCGTCGGCCGCCTCTTCGCAAGATTTGTGACCGACCTTGCTGCGGTTGCCGGCCCAATAATCTGCGCCGGCTCGGCGGTCGCCAGACTGTGATCCGAACCAGACCTGCAGACTTTGCCAATCCGCGAGCCCTTGGCGGTACGAGGCTGTTTCCTCGGCGGGTGGGGTCGCAGACGGTGGCGAGCTAAGCGGCGGCGTCTGGCCGGTTGGAGTCGGTAACGACGGCTGCGCGTATGGATTTGGTGGCACCGGCCGCCAGGGCACGGGACAGGTCGCAACATACGGATAGTAGGCGCGCAGCGGGTCGCACCAATACCAGCTCGGCGCCTGGGCACCGGCAGCGTTGCTTGCGACTACCGCCAGCACGAATACAGCAAGTGTGACCCGAACCCACATGGGCGGCGGTCCTGCGCGGAATTGCCGCTATGGTAGTAATACGACGCACGGATGCGCAACTTTTACACGCGTCCCTCGGCAGCGTTGCCCCATCTCACCGACACCACCGCCCGCCCCTTCCACCGGCACTCGCGGCACTTGAGCCGGCGCTTGAGGTCCAGGACCGGCGTGTACGGCGGCACGCCGGCCGTCGCGAGCATGGCGGCGGTCAGCTCCTCGCTGTGCCCGCAGCCGCACTCGACGAGGACGCGGTCGCGCGGGCCGTCCCGGCAAGTAACCGTCAACCTCCTATGACTTCACGCTGAGCGGCAGAGAACCCATATGTGCGGAGGTAAAGATTAGGGCCAACGCGATGGTTGATGTTACTGCTGACGATGCAGGGCTAGAGCGGGGACGGACCGGTAGAACCGCCGCCTGGCGTACGCTGGCCGTCTTGCTTCTCCTCGGGGTTCTAAGCTTCGCCGCGGCCGATCAGCTGATGCTACCGCGCGAGACACCTGACCCTCCCGACGATCCAGGGCGCCCATTCACGTTCGGGGTCTCGGCGTTCGGCGGGCCGGATTGTCTGGGCGGGTGCCTCCCCAATCCCCTTGACCGTAGAGCTCTGCCGCACGAGCCGATCCGCCGGCCTCTCGTGCCGAGATAATCGAGCAGACCCCATGAAAGATCTCGAACAGTTCCTCGACGAAGTTGTCGAACCGACGATCGCTGATTTCGAGGCGAACCCGACCTCCACGCGGCACATGTTTTTGGCGTGCGTGGCTACGTTCCACAGTGTCGATTACCTCGCCCATCCTCGAAAGCCGCAATCGCTGAGACAGAAGTTCAACGAGCAGTCGCCCGACTTCGCGCTCGTCGATCGCATCGCACACGCATTCAAGCACGTCGTTTCGGGCCATGAAAACTCACCCCAGAAGCCGCCTCTGAAAGCCACTGAGGTGATAGCGCGGCCGCCTGCGTATTGGGGCACGATGGTATGGGATTTATCGCGCTGGGACGATTCGATCGGCGGTGTCACGCTCGACCGGGAACGCGACATTGACTTGCTGGCGGTATTGAAACGGGCTGTCGCGTTCCTGCGTGCACAGTAAAGTGTGGCCAGTCAGCCAGCGCGTCGGCAACGTCAAGAACATCGATCCGTCGTTGATTGAGCCGATTTTAATTCAATGACACGCCCAACGGCTACAGCGCCGGCCGAGTCAGGGGGTCTAGGCTACGCGCGCACCATCGCGGCACTTGTCGCGGTCGTGGGATTGCTGAGCGCCCTGCCAGCCGAGGCACAACAATCGCCCGTCTGGACGCCCGAGGCACAACAATCGGCCGTCTGGACGGCATGCGTGAACGAAGAACAAGCCCCACCTGACACCCAGATCGAGGCCTGCACAAAGATCATTCAGTCGGAACGCGAGACCAAACAGAACCTAGCGGTTGCCTATGTCGACCGCGGCGGCACCTACGGCGACAAAGGCGATTACGACCGCGCCATCGCCGATTTCACCAAGGCGATCGAGCTCGATCCCAAATCCGCCGTCCCCTACTTCGATCGCGGCAGCATCTACGGACAACACAAGGGCGATTACGACCGCGCGATTGCTGACCTGACCAGGGCGATCGAGCTCGATCCCAAAGACGCTGATCCCTACGACAACCGCGGGATAGTCTATCGGCTCAAGGGCGACTACGACCGCGCGATCGCCGACTTCACCCGGGCGATCGAGCTCGATCCCAAAGACGCTGATGGCTACGTAAACCGTTGTTGGGCGCGCGCGAGCGGGGGCCAACCAGCGCTGGCGCTGACCGATTGCGACGAAGCGCTGCATCTCAAACCCGACGACGCCGATATGCTCGACAGCCGCGGTTTCACGTATTACATGCTCGGCCGCTACGATGAGGCGCTGGCCGATTACAACGCCGCGCTGAAGCTCGACCCGAAACTGCCGAGCTCGCTCTACGGCCGCGGCATGACCAAGCTGAAAAAGGGCGATGCGACCGGCGAAGCCGACATCGCTGCGGCAAAGGTGATCCGATCCGACGTCGCCGACCAAATGGCCCGCTACGGGATGAGGTAGCTATGCCGAATATCGATTTCACCGACGAAGAACGGGCAGCGCTCGCCGACGTTGCGCGCGAGTACGTGCGGACACAGCGCTATTCGCTCGCACCACGGCTGGCCCCGATCAAGAGCGCGCTGCTGAAGCTGGCGCCGGGAGACGAGCTGCCGGCGCCGTCGGGCCGGAAGCGTCCTAGAAAGGCGCTTGGCTAAATTAAATTTCCGCTTTGGAGCCGCAAGCGGACCATCCCGTCCGCGCGCCCGCTGTCGCCTAGGCGCCGATATCAGACATTCACATGAAGTGCCACCCGGCGGCTCCGAAACCGAAAACTGTCTGCAGCGTGGGGCGCTGTCGCACACCGTTCACGGCGATGAAACGGCAACTAGAGATAGATCGTCAACCTCATTATTCCGGACAACCCCGCTCGATTCTTACACTGACAAGTTGCGGCGGACTGTTGCCCCAATGATGGATCGCTGTTATGGGTAAATTTATCTTCTACCGGAAGTTTCGCGCGGACGATTTAACTGAGTAGTCATCTCGGCCCCGATAGCGCCGACGGCCTAAAAACAAGGAAACCTCTGATGACCCTCGGCCAGCCTGCCACCGCCATCCTGACCGTCGCCATGGTCGTCGTTCTATCCGTTCTCGCCTCCCCACCTTCCCTCCATGCCGAACAATCCTCATTGCGCCAACCTCCACGGTCATTGATCACCCGAGTAACCGCCAGGGAAGAAGCGTGCGGCAATCGATGTGGCCATCAATTTTGCGTGGAATGCATGGCCGAGGGCAACTATTGTGTTCGAGATCAAGACAACAATATTCTAAATTGGGGAGGCAATAACCTTAACTCGGCGTGCCAGACGATTTATGATAACTCCATCACTTTCTGGAACAACTGCATGGCGGGGCGTTAGCCGGTCACACGCTGAGGCGCTCCGCCTGCTGCTCGACGAGGCGCGCCCCGCCTTAAGCCGATCAAGGCGGCGCTGCTCAAGCTCGCGCCGGCCGACGAAGTACCGCCGCCGCCCGGTCGGAGGCACCCGAGGCAAGCTCTCCGCTGGCAGCACAGACAGGAAGCACACTCGCCCTGGACGAAGTCGCGACGCCGAGGTCGGAGGCGCGAACCACTGATACGAATTTCCGCTTTGGTTGGGTAGCGGACCACCCCGTTCTGTGTGCCGGCTGACGCCTATGCGCCGATAGCAGTCATCTCTTTGAGCACAAAGTTCGGCTCACGTCGACCCGGGGCTGCCCTTGAGACCGCATTAGCGTAGAAAACGCGTCCCAGCTGTTCAGCATTGCCGTCGCGATTGCCAAGAATGAAAGCCGCGCAGTGAGAGGGACTAAAGTGCTGTCCAGCCTATTTGACGATCAACCAGCCGGAGTAAGGTCTAAGGCCGCGGCGACCTATGCTGTCTTGATTGCCGCGAATGCAGCAGCATGGCTCTGGGCATGGATCGCTTTCGCGGATCGGCCTGCCCTCTTGGGGACCGCCCTTTTGGCCTACGTGTTCGGTCTTCGGCATGCCTTCGATGCCGACCATATCGCCGCTATCGACAATGTTGTCCGAAAGCTGATGCAGGAAGGCAAGACACCCTTTTCTGTGGGATTTTTCTTTTCCCTCGGCCACTCCACCATTGTCGTTTTTGCCTCGCTCTTGATTGCTGCGACGGCGGCAGTTTTTCAAAGCAAACTTGACGCCTTCCATGATGATGTTGGCGGCGTAATAGGAACGCTGATTTCGGCGCTCTTCCTTCTCGCTATCGGTGTCACCAATCTCTTTATCCTGAAGAGCATTTGGTCGGCTTTTGTGCGGGCGCGCCACGGCGAGCGGATCGTCGACGAGGACCTCGATACCCTTTTGAGTGGGCGCGGGTTCCTCACCCGCATCTTCCGCCCAATGTTCCGGGTCGTTTCTCGTTCCTGGCACATGTATCCGATCGGCTTTCTGTTCGGCCTGGGCTTCGACACCGCCACCGAAATCGGGATCCTTGGGATCGCTGCCACACAAGCTACCCAAGGCATGTCCTTCTGGACGATCCTCGTCTTCCCCGCCCTGTTCACGGCCGGCATGTCTCTGATGGACACTACCGACAGCGTGCTGATGACGCGGGCCTATGGCTGGACCTTCATCAACCCTATCCGCAAGCTCTGGTACAATCTGACCATTACGGCGGCGTCCGTCGTCGTCGCCATCTTCATAGGCGGCATCGAGGCGCTCGGGCTGATCGGCGACAAGCTTGGCCTCCAGGGTGGGTTCTGGGGTCTGATCGGCAGTTTGAACGACAATCTCGCGAATTTCGGCTTTGCCGTCGTCGGTATATTCATTACGAGCTGGCTGATTTCCACTCTGGTTTACCGGGCAAAGGGCTACGACCAGATACAAGCCCGGCAACCTTGACCAGACCGAGCGCATGCCGTGGCCCCGACTCCTGCCGATGGCGAGGGTCGGCCTTCGATCGTTGAACCGTCGGCATGTCTGTAAGGTTAAATGCGCAGCCTCTTTGAGCTCAACGCGGATACCCCGGATAACGATCGCCCAGCCCGTCGAAGGCCTGGACGAGGCCGGCGCGCCAGCGCCGCAGCGCCGTGCCCTCGTCGAGGAACTCGTCGGGGCAGCCAAGCCGGGCGTACTGGAAGACCGAGAACAGGATGTAGTCGGCATAACCCTGGCTCGTGCCGCTGAGATAAGGCTGCTCGGCGAGGGTGCGTTCGAGCGGCGCCACCGTTGCGGCGAACTCGGCGAGCCAGCGCGGCCGGTCGGCGCAATATTCCTCCAGCGTGCAGCCGAACGCCGCCTCGCGCGAACTGCGGTAATAGGCGCGGTCGCCGGGATCGAGGCAGAGGATGAAATCGGCCGCAATGAGCCGGCGGATCGCAGCGCCCAGCGTGTTGTCCGACCAATGGTTGACCAGGCGCGCGAGGCCGCGCCCGCCGTCCCCGGCGAACAGCGAGGGGCGGTCCGGAAAACGGTCCTCGAGATAGCAGGCGATGTTCCAGGAATCGTGGATGACCCGGTCGCCATCGGTGACGATCGGGACGAAATGCTGCCCGCTCAGCGCGCGAATCGTCTCGACATCGGCAAAGCGGACATGGCGGAACTCGGGCTCGATGCCCTTATGCGCCATCGCGTAGCGGATGCGCCACGAGAACGGGCTCGGCCGCCGCCCATCCGCGCCGGCGCGCTCGTACATGATGAGGGTCATGGGCTCCTCTGTCCGCGACGAAACTCCCCGCACTCTTTCGTCACCGGCGGCGATTGACAAGCCCATGTCAGCGGCGATGTCAGCCCAGCCTCGCCGTTGCTCGTCCGCGTTGGCAAGGTCCGTTCAGGGGCAAAACCGGTCGACCGACGTGTAAACAACCAGTGACCGGTTAGGGGCCGAAAGCTGTCATCGGAGCGGTCTCACTCTCAGTCCTCCAGCGCGACCAGGCCGGCCAGCGCGTCCGCGACCTGACCGCGAAGCGCGTCGACGGTCGCGACATCACTTCAGGCCACGAAAGTGCGGATCGCCAAAGCATTCGTGGTCTCGCTGGCGAGCGTGATCGAGGCGACCTCGCCGCGCCAGATGCCGCAGCCGGCTGGAATCTCGAAGTCACCAGGACGTCGGATCGCGCTAGGCCAGGCGCTGACGACGGGCAGCATGTCTCGCAGGACAGCGAGGTCGGTCCGGGGCGAGGACCGCTCGAACCACCGCGCCAGGGCGTGCAGGCCCACGATGGCGAGGACGCGCACCTTGTCCTCCGCCACGCGGTCGCCGACGCGGATGCTGAAGAGCACTATCGCGAGGCTGAGCTCGGCCTCGTCCCAATCTGACCGCAGCATCGCGGTCGGGGCGCACCTGACCTCGTCGACCGCCACAGCGCCGTCTTTCTGATCGACCTTGAGCCTGAGCTGCCCAAACTTCGGAAGTGACCGCCAATCTGACGCAAATCGCCTGAGCAGCGTCGAGCGCGACTGCGTTGAGCGGTTGGTGCCTTGGAACGGCCCAAGCAACTGCTCCATGCCGGCGTCGAACTCCCGGTAGGCCGATGCGACCTGATTGCGCAGGGCGCGTGCCAGCCCGACGTACTCGACCGGGACTTGGGCGCCGGGCGACGCACGGCCCGCGATCGTGCCGCCACGGCGCGCGGGAGCGCCGTGGGTGCGGGGAACGGGATTCCCGGCTATCGGACTGCCCCAGCGCCTACACCACGCTAGAATCGCGTCGGATGCCTGTGACGCGGCGATCAGGCCGCCTCGGCGGCGCTGCCGTCGCCGGCATCGTCGGGCTCCGGCTCGGGCAGGCCCGGGAGGGCGACATCTGGGTCATCGCGCAACGCCGAGAGGGCAGCGGCAAAGGCGGGGTCCGGTCGGTACAGCGTCGAGTTCAGGTTGCCCGGCTGGACGATGTCGCCGATCCGGACGAAGAGGCCGATATCGTCCGCGCTGACGCCGGGGGCGACGATGTTGAGCGTGCGAATGACGCGGGCCAAGCGAAGCAGACGGCGACCCGTGCGGAAGAACTCCGCCACGGCCGCGATCTTGGCGGGGTCGCTGGCTATGACGGTGGCAACGGCGTTGTCGAGGACGTGCCTCGCCGCCTCCACGGCGTCGCTCGCACGCCGCGCCTCCTCGGCGAGGAGCGTGCGGGTCCGCCTCGACTCGTCGGCCCTGCGCTCGGCGTCGGCGAGCTCGCGCTCGGCGTCGGCGACCGTGCTCCGGGTGCCCGGCTTGCCCAGGGCCGCATCGACAAGGCGCCGCGGTTCATGCGTCTTGGCGGCCGCGAGGGCTTCTCGCGAGCGCTCGATGGCCGGCAGGAGCTTGCCATAGAGCGCGTCAGAAGTGCGCTGCTGGGCCTCGGCGACGCGCTCCTGCTGGGTCACGGCATCGGCGTGCCGCTCTTGGGCGTCGGCGAGCGCCTGGCGCTCGGGCGAGCGCGCCGGGCTCGATGCCTTGCTGGTGGCGGACATCGCTAGAACCGCTCGGGGACGCGACCGCGAAGTGCCGGGAAGCGGTGGAGGAAGTTCTCCAAAGAGGTGCCGCGGTCGAACGCCATGCTGTCGGCGCCCATGCGACGGTGACGATCCTCACCCTCGCGGCGATCGAGCGGCTCCATCGAGCCTCCGGTGTTTGGCCGCCCAGGAAATGGATCCGGGTCGTCTCGGCCGAGCCTGCGCCTGGCGCGCGCGTCCTTCCCGATCTTCCGCCTTTCCAGCCGGTCGGCGGCGTGCTGGCGATAGCTGCGGCCGGCCCTGACGTCCTCGGCGACCTCGTGGAGCATCTCGTGCAGGTCCACGTCGTCCGGGTAGTTGGTGATCACGGCGGCGATGACGTCGGCTGGCGACGCCTCCGGGTCGTCGATAAGCTCATGGATCTCCTGCCTGGCGTCCGGCTCGTTCTCGTCGCGGCCTCCAAGCTTGCGTGCGGGCGTGAATCTCGGCATGTGGTTACCTCCTCTTGAGTCGTCGTCGATGAGTAATGAATGGTCGAGCCCGAGCGCATCGAGCGCCTCCTTGGGCGACCTGAACCTTCGCCGCAATGCGTCTTGCAACTCGGACATCAGACCACCTCCCAGACCGCGCCGCTGGCGACGAGTTCGCGGCCGGGTCCGCTTGACCAGGTGGCCCAGAAGTCGGCGTCGATCGTCGTGAACCCAGCACGGATGACGCCGCGATTGAGCCCGTCGTCGGGAGCGGGCGGGCCGCTCAAGGTGACGGACCGGCCGTCCGATAGGGCGAGGATGATCCCACTCGGGGCGCTGCAGCAGATGACTACGTTTGCCATTTCTCGACCCTTCGAACTTTGCCGTCCGCGATCAGACGGCTGTGTAGATTCGCGGCCAGCCAGGCCGTCCACACGTCCTCCCGGACCCGCGTCTCACCGACATGCAGCTTCACCGGCAAGCCGGCGTCGTCGGTGCCGAGGACGATCGGCACGGCGCTGGCGATGGTGGGCGGTGGCGGCGGTGGTGGTAGCAGTCGTCATCTCAATCACCGGAATCTCGCAAAACGGTTTCTAGTGACGAGCGTTGCCGTCAACCCCGCGAAGCGGTCACGAGGCGGGACGGTGGCGGCCTTCCTCAGCACGTCGGGACCGAAGATGATCGGCGCCGAGCGCGAGGCGTCCTGCACGGCGCCCAGCGCGGCCATGCCGAGCGCGACGACCACGTCGATTTTGTGGGAGGCGCTAGCCTTCGAAATCTTCCAACCACGGGGCGTCTCGACCGCGACCGCGCGCTGGATGGCGAGCCGGACGTCGGCGTCGGGGTAGGCCACGAGGTTGGCGCCCTTCACCAATTCGTACAGGTTGGTCGACGCCTCGGTCAGGTTCGGGACCGACTGCGCGAACTCGACCATCGGCACGTGGCGCGCGACGAGGCGCTGCGCGGTGGCCTGCATCTGGTAGGGGTCGTAGCGCACCTCCCTGATCCGGAAGCGCTGCCTCAGCTGGAGCAGCGTCGCCTCGATCGTGTTTTCAAAATCAAGCGGCTCTTCCGGCGACGGCTGGAACACCCGGTGCCAGACCAGCCGGACCTTCTTGCTGACGCGGTCGTAGGCGCAGCAGGCGATCGCGGTGCTGTCGCGCTTGACCGATGCGTCCACCCCGACCCAGACCCGCAGGTCGCGGTCGGTCAGCAGCGGCCTGGCCTCGGGGTCGACGCAGGCGTCCCACCACGCCATGTCGACGAACGACTCCTCGCCGGACACCCAGCGGTTCTCGATCATCCGGAGGTACTGGTTCGGGCGAAGCTGCTCCCTCATCTGGTCGCGCCAGGCCTCGGTCTGCCACGGCGCGGTGAAGCGGTGCGTCCAGAACATCAGCAGGCCGCCGGCCGCGTACAGGTCGGGGGCGATCTGCTTGCCGGTCAGCCCGCGCTTGTACAGCGGCTCCAGCAGCACGCTCTCGCCGACGAAGCCGGCGTAGGTCGAGCACAACCGCCAGCCGGGAACGCGCGTGGGCGGCGGCACCAGCTCGTCGAACAACCGGTGATCCAACTCGCTGGTGAACGCCCAGGGTTCGTCGAACGTCGAGATGGTGGGGTTGCTGCCGGCCGCGGTGCTGTAGTCGGAGCTGATCGCGGAGATCGTCGCGCCGGTCGAGCGGAACGTGATGCGGTCGCCGATCACCTTGGCATCCGGCCTCAGCAGCGGCGACGCCTCGACGATGCGGGCGGCCATGAGGAACACGCGGTTGGCGGACTGCTCGCGGCTGTTGCTGGCCACGCAGCCCTCGGCGAAGCGCTGGCCGAGCGCCCGCACCGCGTACAGCAGGCACAGCGCCGCGAGCGTCGATTTTCCGCTCTTCTTTGGCGCGCCGAACACGAGTTCCGGGTACACGGCGCGGCCGTCCGGGTGGCAATCGAACGCGTGGCGCAGGAACAGCCGCTCGGCGCCGGTCAGGACGAACGGGCGGCCGGTCTCGGGGTTGACCAGCATCTCCTCGATGAACGCAATCGGGTCGGCCTGGGAGGCCTGGGAGGGGCTGGATGAGCGTGCGTGGCGCGGCTGAGCGCGGGAGCCTGTTCCTCCGGTAGCCGCGGCATCGCCACGGACACCACGGGATTGCTCAGGGACACTGGCGGCCATGTTGCGGGGCTCGGTCATGCCGTCCCCGCCACGGGGTCGCGGATGAGCATCCGAGAGTGCTCTGCGCGCTGGTCGTAGATCTGACGGACGACGTGATGTCGCACCTGCAGCCGGTACGGCGCGACGTCGATCCCGACACCCGGCACGTGATGGCGCTTCGCATATCGGAGCCAGGTCATCATGATCCGGTCGAGCTGACGCTCGGCGAGGGTGACGGCCTCGCAGATTTGCTCAACCGTGCCGGCATCGATCGGTGCGCCGCATCGGGTGATCGCGTCGCGCAGGGCGGCGACCTCGCTCGACCGTACGAGCGGCGGCGGGCCGACGATGACCGTCTCGACCTCGCTGGCGATAGCGGCGGTCGAGGGCATCTAGGCGGCCTCGTCCTCGTCGCCGCCGCGCAGGGTCGGGCGCTGGCGCTGGGGCAGCATCGCGATGCGTCGATCGAGCGCGGCGCCGGGCGCCTCAGTGTTGGCGGCGGGCGGGGGTGTGGCAGCGGTCAACTCCCGGTGCCAAAGCAGAACCTGCTTTCGGGCATCGCCGGCGATGCGCAGTGGCTCGACGCGAGCCCTGGCATCGGGTGCTGCGCCGGCGTCGTGCTCGGCCACGACGACGGACCATTCGGCCTTCGCGAGCATGTCGATCGCCAGGGCTTGGCGCTCGTTCGGTCGGCCACCGCCGATGCGCTGGATCAGCTCAGCGCGGCGGCTCCGCAGGAAGCGCCAGCGGGAGTGCTGATTGACGCGTTTCGGTGTGTAGCGGCCGAGCGGGTTTCGGCGCGAACTTGCTTCGACGAAGGTGGTGGTGCGCGAGGATGTAACCATACCGCCTAATTTGCAGTTAGGCGGTTTCTCTCGCAATCTGCTTTGTCTTTTATGTTTTTTGTATCGCCGCCAGGCAAATAAGCAAAAACGCCTCGGCGCAGAGGTAAGTCCGTCCGCTCCCCTCCACCGATCGCCGCCCGCGTGTTCGCGCGAGAGCGTTCAGCCGACGCCGCTTCGCCGCCGGTATCATCGGGAAGCCCGAGGCCCCCTCTGAAACCCAAACCTTGGCGTCGGTCCGTTGCGGCGGCGGTGATCGGCGACGACGTGGGCTAGGCCCCGATCTGCCGCCAGGAGAGCCAAGCCGAGGCGGGCAACCTCGGCCTCGTCGGGGCGCCACTCGAGCTCATTGGCGTGATCGTACAGCAAGTCGACGGCGTGGCGCCCCTGCCGCGCGCGGGCGAGTCTATCGATCCCGAGTTCGTGCGTGCTCGGGCCAGTAACACCTGGACGGCGGGGCAGCTCGAACATGATCGAGGACAGCACCATCATCATCGGGGACCAGTCCTCAAAGCTGAGAAGCGAGGAGCCATCGGGCTGCCGGGTGATCAGGGTAAATCTCCTTTCACTACCTACTATACCGGGGACACTCCCTCTCCGCTCCAGGGAGGCACCCATCTCATTGTCTCAGGGTCCCTCTTTCTTCCGCTTGAAAAAGATAAAGTCGGAGGTGGGAGCGGCCGTGCCTTTCGGGCGCGGACGCAATATTCTCTCTCTTCTAATTCTCTCTTCTTCTCTCTTCCCGGTCGGGAGCGTCCCCGATCTTGTATTTATACCAATACCTTACGGCAGAATTGGCCGAGAAATGCGATTGCAGAATCTCGGGTGGTCTCGTTGCGGAATCCGGGGCGGTGGCAGTTGCAGAGTTCGGGGGGGTTTGTTGCAGTATCCCGGGGGGCTTCGTTGCGAAATCACGGGGGGTGGTAACGGCTCTCTACCGTCCCGTGACCGGGTCGCGGTCGTGTACCTGATAGCGAGATTCTTCGCGCCGAAACTGGTTGAAATTGTCGCTGTCGAACCGCAGTGCTCGTACCGTCGCGTTTCGGATCCAGTCCTGCTCGCCGAGCCAGTCGAGGTAGCGTTCGAGCAGGTCGAGGGGACCGAGGAGGTCGCTCGCGGTTCGTCCCTCCCTCGCCCTCCTGATCTCCTGGTACATCGCCCCAAGCGCCTCGGCCAACGCGACCTCGGTTGCGTCGCGAAGATCCAGCTGCCTGGCCCTGCCCAGCACGTCCCGCCGGAAAGCATCGGCCAGCACGCGGCTGCCGTTGAACAGGCCGGCGACAACCTCATCGACAGTGGTCGATCGCGGTTTGATAAGCTTCGTCGGCGACCGACTTTCGGGGCCCAGGACCGGCCTATAGGCGCTTCTTCGACCCGACTGGCGCTTGACCTCAAACAGGCCGAGGTGCAGCAGCGTCTGAATTCGGCTCGATATTCTCTCCGGCCGGACGCTCAGCTGCTCGGCGAGTTCGCTCACGCTCGGGTGCGCCCAGTGGTCCGGCGAGCCCGCCGCCATGTCGAGCAGCGTCGAGGCGAGCCTGACGTCTATGTTGATCGACCGGCAGGCGCGAAACCGCTCAGAGCTGGAGCGTCGTGGGTAGCGCGATTAGCGCGACGCCATACGACGCGGTCCTAATCACATCGTATGGAGATGGGGAAGTTGGCACTTTGGTGGTTTCCCGCCCTGGCTTCGATTTGCGGGGATATTAGGACTTTTGAGCGAAAAACACCTGCCCTGCTGAAAGTGTGCGCGGGCGCACAAATCCCCGACGAGGTATCGGAGACATCGTCAACCTACCAAAATCGGTATGTAATCCTTGTATCACCCTCCCCCCCCCTCCACTCTCCCTCCTCTGCCCTTGTGGTAAGGATTAGAGGTGTAGGTGATTTAGGATATGCATGCCTTCCACCGTTACAGTGGTGGTGTGGCCCAGCGGTATAGGAAGGGACCGACCTTGCCCTTCCTGCCGACGGGCTCGATCACGCCCAGTTGGAGCATGAGATCACGAGCTGTGGGCACGAGGCGACGTGGCCATCCTCGCGCGGTGGCAAGGCCATCGGCGAACAGGAACTCGGCAGCGGGACCGTTTTCCATCAGCAGGAAGGCGAAGACGCCGAGAACGTCGGGTTGCGCCGCAAGTGCGACGGATTGCTCGGGACTCAGCATGCGGTGGAACAGCCTCTTCCTGCCGCCCTGATATTGCCACACGCTATGGCAGGTCTTCCGAATTTCTGCCGATGATAGCGGCGTCGCCAGCGCATTGCTGGCCCAAGTCGCAGCTGCGTCAACCAGTTGGTCTTCATCGTCGCAATAGCCGACGACGGAGCGGCCATACTGGAAAAGCGCGGTGTTGCGCTTGCCCTCGGGGATTTCGCGGGGTGGTTGGGGGGCAAGCTCCCTTGGCATCCGCGCAACGGGCAACCGGTCGAGATCGTCCAGCGAGCCGCGGATTATCTCGTATGGCCGCTTGATACCGGCACTACCGGGCGCGACGACGAAGCCGCCACCGAGAAGATCGATGGGCAGGCCGGGGATAGCCCTGATGCGACGCGGCTCGCCGGCATAACGAAAAGCCATTGCGAACTTGCCGCCACCGGTCCGCCATAACAGGGGGGATCGGCCGAACAACCGCTCGCCCTCGGCGACGATCCGCTGGTCCGTATCGTCCATGTCGATGACAGTGATGCGGCTACGCGGCCCGCAGCCGAAGCCGAACGACTCGGCGTCGGGGAACTTGATCACCAGCTGCGCGGAACCGCGGAGACCTGTTTTCAGATAGCCTCGGGTACTCGGTTTTTTGTCATCGTTTGCGACCGTGACAGGGAAGGTCGCGACACGATGCGCCGCATAGAGCGGCTGATAGGTGGCGAAGGCGCCCATCGCATCAGCCTTCGCTCTCGAAATCGAAGTCGTATTTCTTGTCGGCGATCAGCTTCGTTGTGGCGGTGACGAAGTCATCGTCGGTGGTGAAGAATGGCTTCGGCGGCTTTACCTCGATCTGTACCTCTGGCGCGGGGATCTCGGTGGCGCCGACTCCGGCATCTCTTTCCCGGAGCGTCTCAACCGCTCGAACCTGGGCGCGGCGTAGCGCATTTATCGCCTTTTGGGCTTTTGCATGGGCGGCACGGATCCTCTTCTCGTGCGCCGCGCGCGCGGGGTGCTCATCAAGCTTTTTCGTCGCCTCGGCCTGGGCTGCTTCGAACGCTTCCTTGCAGCGCTGATCTAGCGTGAAATCGTAGAAAGGCTGCAACGCCTCCGTCGCGATCCGGCGGAGCTCATCGGGTCGCAATTCGAGGAGCGCATCGATTTCGGTCTGCTCGTGACCCATCGCCTCACGCCATCTCGCGCCGCGTTTCTCAGTCGGTTTGAGAGGCGTTGACGGCAAGTTGAGCGCGCGGACCTGGTCGACCGTCAGCGCTACCCGATGGAAGTCGATCTGCAGACTAGGATGCTTCAGGGTGCGCAGCGCTTGAAGCTTCCGCGCGACTGAGATTGGCATCTGATGGCCGGCCGGATCGAAGTCGGCGAAGTACAACACGACGGCGCGCCGAGCATCTGCAATCGCCCGCAACGCCTCCTCAGCGATCCTCGTGGCGGAGGCCTCGCCCGTGAACAGTAGGAGGGTCCCTTTGACCCGATCTGCAATCGGCTTGAGCACGTCCGCCAAACTCGACTTCTCGCCGATCAGGATGATCCGAAAGGGTTGTGGGGCAGTCGGGGAAAACCCAGACACCCGGGGAAGCATCGTGCTGATCTCGGGGAGTCCGATCACGGATTCTGTCGTCGTCAGTTCAGCGACGCCAGGAGCCAATATCTCTGCGTAGGCGAGAACCAGAGGTGGTTTATTGCGCTCGTCGCGGAGTCGCTCGAAGGGGAGATAATCGAGCCAGCGGGCCATCGCAGATGCCCATTCCAGCCACTCCGAGCATTCATAATTGTTGATGAACGTTTGGCCGTTCGGCCTCTGCACATCCCCGACGACGACGATGCGATAGAACAGGCCGCGGGTGTGGACCTGCTTTTCGGGCGAGACAAACCTGGCAACCTGCTGGGCAAACCAAGCGCCGTCGCGATGGCCATCAGTGGTGTCAAAGCGGTATGGATCGTGGTCTTTGGAGAGGACCGTCAGCTGATTTATCGACAAGCCCGACTGTTCGGCCGCCTCCGCGATCTCTTTGTGCAGGGCACCGGTGCCGATGGTGACGTTGCGTTCGCGCTTTTTCGTCGCGATGCGCGCCGCCTTGCGCCGCTCTTCTTCTTCCCGACCAGCAGCTCGACCGCGACGAAGGATTGCGCGGTCCTGGGCCTCACAGGCCGCTTTCCACTCCTTTGTGATCTTGTGGACCGCGTCATAGACAGCCCCACCAATGGCGGCGCTAACGGTGACGGCCGACTTCCCACGATCGGTGAAAGTGATTGACGGCGCCGCTACGTGGACGGCAACCACAACCGACTCACTCCGCGCGCGCTGCCGGCCCAGGACATCCGTAAGGCTGAAATATGAAGCGTATGGACCGAGCGCGCGGAACGGATCACGTATCGCGGCCGAAAAATTGATGCCCGTCACTAACGGGGTTGGCGACCCGTCTGCGGGTGCAAACGCCGCCTCGACCACGAACGGCAGGCCATTCCGATCTTCCCCCAGGGCCCGTGCATATTTGAACCGCTCCTGATCCGCGTTGTCTGTAGCGAAGACGTCGCGGAAATGGTCAGCGCCGATTAGCCCCAGCGCTTCCGGCTTTACGGCGCGGGACTGTTGCTGCATCGCAGTGAGCAGATTGGCGATGCCGGCGTGATCAACGCGATCGCCATCGAAAAATACATCTAAGCGAGCCCGGGCCAGCCCCGTGGTCTCGAGGACCGCCGCGCGCTTTGCGGTGCCGCTCAATCCGCGGAAGTGCGCAACGAAATCCCGCACCGAGCGAACCTTGTCGCCATGCTCCAAGTCGCGGTGAACGCAAGCGGCGAGGTAGCGCTGTAGCCGATCGGGCGTGTACCAGTGCGCCGGGATCGGGTCCGATGGGCGCCATTTTTCCCAATCCGGGCTTGTCGTTACCCAGGTGACCTCCGGCTCGCCATCCCAGGTCGCGGTGATCGACAAGTGCGGGTTGAGCCCGACGAAGTTCCAGGCGAACGGTAAAAAACGGGGCTTCGCGGCAGCAAGTAGATTGCATGCCTTGCTCGGCCATCGCACGGTGATCCGATTGCCCGTTTTTACCGGAGATGTGCTCCGATCGCAGGTGAGGCGCGGTTCCTGGCGGATCGGATCGGCCCCGAAGCAAATACGGTGGGTGATACCGTGAGCCTCGATCACCGTCTCGCCAACGTTGCCGTCCAGGGCGAAGGGCATCGCGAAAATCGTTTTTAAGGCATTACCTTGCGCGCCTCTAGTCGGGCTGACATAAGCCTCTCGGGACGAGACGCGGACGCTGTAGTCGAGAATGCTGGTGACCGTCTCGGGCGGGATCCCGGGGCCGTTGTCGGTGACTGTGATCTCCCCGTGATCGGTATCGACGATCACCTCGATAACCGGCGCGACCCCGACCTCCTCGCAGCCATCGATGCTGTTGTCGACCCATTCTTTCAGGATGACGAGCGGCCACTCCTCCACCCCATGGCCAGTCTGTGCCACTAACTCGCGCTGACCGCAAAACTCCAGGAGCCGGTTTGTGCTGAAGGTTTCCCGGTTGAGTCGCTGGCCTTGTGAGGCTGCTTTGCGGGTGATAGAATTAGCGGGCTGATGATTTTCGACTACCGCCGTCCCGTTTGCACCGGGGCGGCGTTGTCGTTCTTGGGACGGCGGATCTGTGCCGCGCAGCGGGGCCATTATCCCGCCCCCTGGTTTGCTCGTGCCTGCGCTTCAGTCGTCGATCGCGTTTGCTGGTCGCGTGCCCAAACAGCGTTAAGGTCAGGGTCATAGCGCACCGCCGCGCCGAATTTGTAAAACGGCGGCCCAAAGCCCCTCACTCGCCAGTTTCTTAATGTTTTGACGCCAAGTCCAAGTTGCTTGGCAGTAGCGCTTTCATCAATGTAGGGCATAGCCTTTAACCCCCAGGACCATTCGTTGGCCCTGAGTGCTATGCGCAACCCCTGGTTACTTCAAATTCAACAAATACGGTGTAATTATTTCTTGCCGTATTTAATTGGCCTGCCTCTTCCCAGCTTCAACTCCGCCAGCATTGCCTTGTAGGCGGCGCGCCATTCCCGGTCGACGAACTTGAGGCCGGCTTCTTTGGCCGCTGCCCGATGCTGTGCCTCCGTGGCGCGCTCGCCGCGTGCAGCAAGAAATACTGCGAGCTTCTGGAAACTGCCGACCGGGCGAGTTGGCGGCCGGCCGGGACGGCGGGGTGGAGGTGGCCACTCGATAACAGCAGTGACCGTGCGCTGAGGAGACGGCGTCCAAGCCGGAACAATCACCACCTTTCCCATCGAGAATCGGGCGACCATCTCGGTCGGCTTGCCTGGCATTTACCGACTCCCCTGACGAAGGGGAATTACCTCGGCAGGCGCAGCTGGTTCTCCGACCAAGGTACCAAGTTTCGCCCCGACGCGCTCTGTCGCCCCACGCATCGCGCTGTCAACCAAATGCGTATATCGCCGCGTCGTCTCGGTATTCGTATGACCAAGTAGAGCACCGATCATCGGCAAACCCTCACCTGCCCCAGCAAGCGCCGAGGCGTAGGTGTGCCGCAAGTCGTGAATACGCACTCCTTGCAGATCGGCCGCCCGACAAATTGCGACCCACGAAGCCTTTATCTCGACGGTAGGGCCGGTGCCGCCGCGCTGCGCCGGGAATACATACGGTGACCCACCTCGATCTTGTGCAACTCGCATCCCGGCAAGCAATGCTCGCGCTGGTCCCGACAAAGGTATGCGATGGGTCCGAGCCTGCTTGGTATGTGCAGACGGCTTGGTCCACACGCCCTCGGTGAGATCGAACTCATCCCACGTTGCGCTAAGCACCTCTCCGCGACGAGCGCCGGTCAGCAACAGCAGCCGGACAGCATTCGCAGCGACCTGGTTAGAATGTTTGGCGAGCGCGGTGGTGAGGCGTTCTAGCTCATCATCATCTAGGAAACGCTCTCGCGGTTGCTCGGCATTCCGTTTAATGCCTCTCGCCGGGTTGTCGGGGCGAAGTTCCCAGTCCACCGTGGCGAGGCTGAAGAGCTTCGACACGAGCGACAAGACACGATTAGCTGCATATTTTCCCTCAATACTGCGGTGAAGTGCGGCGATGTCTCCCCTCTTCACCTCCGTAACGCGTTTGGCGCCTAGGAACGGTTTGACGTATCGCCGGATCATCGATTCGTCTTCCGCAACCGAACGGGGGCGTTTGTGCCGCTTGGCATGCTCGATGAGATATCGGTCGCAGAGCTCGGCAACCGTCGGCGTTGCGAGGCGCTTAGCCTCCTCGGCACGCGCATGGTTCCTCGCCTCTGCAGGATCTGACCCAGTCGCGAGCTTCCCGAGCTCCCGTTCCGCGTTCTTCCGAGCTTGTTCGGCCGTGATGTTCCCGTGAACGCCGATTTTTAGCTTGATCTGCCGCCCCGCATCGGTGCGGCGCTGAATGAAATAAGTGCGGCGCCCGGTCGACGAAACGCGAACCGCAAAGCCTGTGAGCCTTTCATCCCAGACGATGCGCTCGCCCGTCGACGGTAGCTCAATAGCTTCGACTCTCCGCTTCGTCAGGTCGATTTTGCTGGGGTCTGATCGCGCCATGCCCGTCCTCAATTTCTCCGGCTGCCGCCTCTTTTGGTAACAGTCTGGTAACCGCAGACGGGGAAAGCAAGGGTAATATTTAGTAGGGCAAGGTATTTACCATGGGGCAAAATGTAGGGAAATCCTGGGATATTTCATCTAACCTCTTATTCTGATTGAAGCGTTGACACAGACTACGGATCAGGAGGTTAGGGGTTCGACTCCTCTCGGGCGCGCCAATTTTTCGGAGACGTCGAGGAATAGGCGGATCCGCGTCCGTTTTGTTGCTCTTGCGCCGAATGGTTACTCTGGCTCGAGCGGGAATTCGGGTGGGTTGAAAGGACGTTCCACGATTTCATTCCCGAATGGTCTAACTGAGCAGCTGGGCAAAGTTGTTCAATACGACAATGACGCAGAGGATCAGGATCACGACCACTCGCCAGCTGATGCGAGGCCGGGTCGCAAAGTAGCCGGCCACGCACGAGGCGAGAACCACTTTCGGGACCCACCATGCTGGCCCAAACAGCCTGATAAGCGTCGATATGACCGGGTTCAGCTCGGAACCGCCAGCTGCGATAACCTTTAGTGTCGTCAGCACGTCAAGCACCTGAAGCGCCACGATCACCGCCCCCACCAGGAGCGCGACCCGCGAATGCTTGGTTGCCCCATCGGTCTCGAATGGAGCCCTGAGAAACCGCATTCCGGCATTTGTCATAAAAGCAGGATTAGGTAGTTCGCCCGGCGCCGCATTGATCTCGGTCAATGTCCAGCGCCGCAACCTCGGCAACATGCGAGGCGCGAGTTAGCTGTTTGGCTCCCTGTGAATGGGCTCCTGTTCGACGGCGTGTCGCCAAGAGGCGCAGGCTAGATCAAGCGAGGGAACGCCTGACCAGATCGACAAACTCGGGAATGCGGATCGGTTTCATCAAAGTTTCGTGCCCCGGCGCACGGCCGCCCGGCATGCGCGAGAGATATCCGCTCATCACAACGGTCTTGGCTCCGAGCTCGGTCGCCCAGTCGGCGATCAGCCTCCCATCGCCGTCGGGCAGCTTCCAGTCGGTTATCACGAGGTCGTAGGTCTGCGCGGCGAGGCAGGTTTTGGCTTCACGAACGGTGGCGGCAAAATCGACCGCGTAGCTTTTGCCGCGCAAAGCCTCAGCCAACACCACCTGGATCTCCGGCTCGTCCTCGACCAACAGAATGCGCTTCTCCGACAACGCCATCACCATGCGGTCTGCGGTCGATAACGCTGGTTCATCAGCCGGAGGCGGCGGGCCATCACCCGCATGACCATCAGCGCGAATTCGGGTGCGTCGGCGATGAGCGCGGTGAATTCGCCGGCGTCGATCTTGATGAGCTCGGCATAAGTGCCGGCGATCACCGATGCGCTGCGCGGCATACCCTCGTCGATGATCGCCATCTCGCCAACGATGCCGCCGGCCTGGACGGTCTCGTAAACGGTGCTGCCGCTGATGATCCGCAAGACGCCGCGCTCGACGATGTAGAGGGCGTCGGCGTCATCGCCTTCGCGGAACAGAAACTCGCCGCAGCGCAGCAAAACCTTCGTATCGAAACCGCGCTGTGAGGCGATCGCTGCAAAATCGAACTCTGGTGACATGGCGGGGACCCTCGGCTTTCACCATCCCACGGCCGCATCGTTAATCATCGGTTAAGTTAACCACGCTCATCGACATCTCCCGCCGCCGCCACGCCCTGCCACTTCGCCGGCAAAACCCGCTAGAGTGGCAGGTCGGTAGGCGGGAGAGGCAGATGCATGAGGCGACGAACGGTACCGGCATCGGACAGTCGGTACGGCGGCGCGAGGATTTGCGGCTCGTCACCGGTCACGGCCGCTACAGCGACGATTTGAGCCTGCCCGGCCAAGCCTATGCCGTTTTTGTCCGCTCGCCGCATGCGCATGCGCTGATCCGCCAGCTGGACACGGCGTCCGCCAAGGCGGCGCCCGGGGTGCTCGCGGTATTGACCTCAGATGAAATGCGAGAAGACGGGCTCAATCCGCTGCCGCATATCAGCAACAGCCACCCGGCCGATATTCGCATCACCAACAAGGACGGCTCGCCGATAGTCCGGCCGCAGCACCAGCCGATCATCTATCCCGAGGTTTGCCACGTCGGTGAGATCGTCGCGATGGTCGTTGCGGAGAGCGTCGCCGCGGCCAAGGACGCGGCCGAGCTGGTCGAGATCGACTGGGAGGTGCTCCCCGCCGTCGCGCGCGGCCTCGACGCCGCCGAACCGAATGCGCCGCGCGCCCGGCTCGACAGCCCGAACATCATCCTCGACGGCGAAATCGGCGACGAGGTAGCGGCCGAGGCGGCCTTTGCGAAAGCAACGCATGCCGTCAAATTCGACACCTGGGTGCAGCGCATTTGCGGCGTGCCGATGGAGCCGCGCGCCGCAATCGGCGAATACGACCCGGCGACCGGAATGCACACGCTGCACGCCGGCGCCGGCGGCGCGGTGAGCCCCAGGCGCGATCTGGCGATGGTGTTCGGTATCCCGCCCGAGCAGGCGCGCATGGTGATGCACGATATCGGCGGCAATTTCGGCACGCGCGGCTCGTTCAATGTCGAGTTCGCGCTGGTGGTCTGGGCGGCGAAGCGACTCGGCCGGCCGGTCAAATGGACCTGCGAGCGCCAGGAATACTTCGTCGCCGACTACCAGGCGCGCGACCTCGCCTGCACCGCCGAGCTGGCGCTCGACAAAGACGGCACGTTCCTCGCCATGCGCGGCTCGAACCTCGTCAACCAGGGCGCCTATGCAATCGCCTTCGGCTCGCTCAACAAGGGCGTCGAGATCATGTCGAGCATCTACCACGTGCCGGCGGTGCATTTCCGCGCCCGGGCGGCGCTCACCAACACGCTGCCGACCCGGCCCTACCGCAGCTCGGGCCGGCCCGAGGTCATGTTCGTCATGGAGCGGCTGATCGACCTCGCCGCCAAGCAGACCGGCATCGACCGTATCGAGCTGAGGCGCCGCAACCTCGTGCCGGTGTCGGCGATGCCCTACACCAATCCGTTTGGCATGGTCTACGACAGCGGCGAATACCACGACTGCATGGAGCGGGTGCTGCGGCTTGGCGACTGGACCGGCTTCCCGGCTCGCCGCGCCGAAGCCAAGACGCGCGGCAAGTGCCGCGGCATCGGCGTCGCCAACTATGTTGATACCGCGACCGGTGCACCGCGCGAGAAGGCCGAGATGGTCGTCAAACCCGAAGGCATCGTCGAGGTGGCGATCGGCACCGTGTCGCAGGGCCAGGGCCACGAGACCAGCTTCGCCCAGCTCATCACCGAATTTCTCGGCGTGCCGCTCGACAGCATCCGCCTCGTCACCGGCGACACCGCGCGAGTGTCGGTCGGCGGCGGCGCGCATTCCGGCCGCGCGCTCAGGCTCGGCAGCATCGTCATGCTCAACGCCTCGAAGGCGATCATCGAGAAGGGCTTGCAGATCGCCAGCCATGTGCTCGAAACCGACGTCGCCGACCTCGAATTCGCCGGCGGCAATTTCACCGTCAAGGGCACCGACCGCGCGATCGGCATCTTCGAGGTTGCGCGTGCCGCACTCGAACGCAACGACCTGCCCGACGAATTGCGCGGTCCGCTCGGCGCCGAGAGCGACGAGACCGTCAATCTCGCCGCCTTCCCATATGGCTGCCATGTCTGCGAAGTCGAGATCGACCCCGAGACCGGGGTGCTCGATATCGTCCGCTACAGCGCGGTCGACGATGTCGGGCGCGCGGTCAACCCGATGATCGTGCACGGCCAGGTGCATGGCGGCATCGTCCAGGGGGTCGGCCAAGCGATCATGGAGAACGCCTGGTACGACCCCGCCAGCGGCCAGCTCCTCGCCGGCTCATTCATGGATTACGCGATGCCGCGCGCCGACCGCATGCCGTTCTTCGATTGCGAGCTCTCGGAGGTGCCGAGCCCGACCCACCCGCTCGGCATCCGCCCCGGCGGCGAAGGCGGCACCACCCCGGCGCTGGGCGTCGTGATCAACGCGGTCGTCGACGCACTATCCGAGTACGGCGTGACTCACGTCGAGATGCCCGCCACCTCCGAACGCATCTGGCGGGCCATTCATGGGAAGGCGCCGGTTTAGTACCCCGTCACCCTATCGATCTGCTGCAAGAGGCCGCCGCCAGCTTCGATGCTGTTTATATTGGCGGCGATCTCGCTCACCAACTGAGCGACGGTCGGGCGCCGCGCGACATGCGGCATCACCGTGACCTTCGGGTGCAGCCAGAGCGGGCTTTCCGGCGGCAGCGGCTCCGGCTTCAGCGCGTCGAGCGCGGCGTAGGAGAGCTGCCCGGAGTCGAGTGCGGCAATCAAATCCGTGTCGACCACATGCCCGCCGCGCCCGACATTGATGACCATCGCGCCCTTCGGCATCATCGCGAAGGTGCGGGCGCACAAAATGCCCTCGGTCTCCTTGGTCAGCGGCAAGAGGCAGACCGCGATATCGGTCTGGTTGAGAAACCGCTCGAGCTGGTCTTCGCCATAAAAGATCGGCACCGGAGCGTCGTTGCGAGGCGAGCGGACCCAGGCCGAAACCTGAAACCCCGAGCGACTTCAAGACCAGAGCCGGCGCGGTCGCCATCAGGCCAAGGCCGAGAAAGCCGACGCGCCGCTGCTCCGGCCGCACGATCGGCTTGCGCAGCCACTCGCGATTGGCCTGTGCCACCGCATAGCCCGGCACATCGCGGTGAAAGCGCAGTACATGCATGACGACGTATTCGGTCATCATCGGGTCGCCGCCCGAGGGTTCGATCTTGCCAAGCGGGACCTTCGGCAGCTTGGGATGGTTGATAAACGCCTCGACACCAGCCGAGCGGCTGAACATCGCCTTCAGATTAGGGAGCGGCGGGATGAGTTCGAAATCCGGCCGGATGAAAGCAAGATATTCGATCTCTCGCAAATCGTTGGCTTCCGGCCAGATGCGGATTTCGAGGCCGGGAAGCTGCGCCGCGAAATTGTCGCGCCACGCCTGCGCATTGCCGATCTGTTTGTCGAGATTGACGATGAGCAGCGCCATGTCCCCTCCGGCCGCTTAGGTGCTGGAGTGTTTTAGTCTGTCACCGGGCGAGTGAGCAATTGAGCTGCTTGGGAGAATTCGCTCAGCCGACGCTGGCCAGCGCGACCGCGACGAGCACATAGGCCATGGTCCCGAGCAGCGTCGCCACGATGCCGATCGTTATTCCCTTCATTGCACCCGCCCCATTCATCGTCGCCGCAGCCGGTATTGTGGTGGCAAATATGGTTAACAAATGATTCAGAAGCCCATCCTGCCGCGTCAACAATCGGGCGGCCGTGAACGTTCCAGGCATGCATCCTAAGCCGGGCTGATGATCAGCCCATGCGTGTAGCGCGGGTAGGCATCGCCGCCTCGCATGCTACACTTCGCTCAGCGAACGAGCTTCGGGAGGATTGGCGATGGCATACGATCTGTTGGTAAAGAACGGGCTCATTGTCGACGGGTCGGGCATGCCGGCGTTTCGCGGCGATGTCGGCGTCAAGGACGGCAAGATCGCCGAGATTGGCAAGCTCTCCGGCACCGCCGAGAAGACCATCGACGTTGACGGCCGCGCGGTCGCCCCCGGCTTTATCGACAATCATTGCCATTACGACGCCCAGGTCACCTGGGACCCGCTGTGCACGTTTTCTCCGGAACACGGCGCAACCTCGGTGATCTTCGGCAATTGCTCCTTATCCCTCGCGCCAGTGCACAAGGGCACCGAGGAGCGGCTCGCCGAGTTCCTCTCCTATGTCGAAGCGATCCCAATGTCGGTGTTGAAGACCGTCGATTTCGACTGGGAGACGATCCCGCAATACATGGCGCATCTCGATAAGCGCCTCGGCGTCAATGTCGGCAACCTCATCGGCCACACCGCGGTGCGCCATTACGTGATGGGCGACGACTGCCAGAAGCCGGGCGCGACCGAGGCGCAGATCAAGGCGATGCAGGAGGTCGTGCGCGACGGCATGCAGGCTGGGGCGCTCGGCCTGTCGGTGTCGCGCGAGAAGGGGCATTTCGACCCGCAGGGCGTGCCGATCCCGGCGCTGTGGGCCGACGAGAGCGAGATTTTCGCGCTCGCCGACGTGCTGCGCGACATGGGCACCGGCACGATCCAGGCCGGGGGCGGCCAGTATGTCGAGCTGAAGGACGGCATGATGCGCCGCCTCGCCGAGGCCTCGGGCCGCATGGTCGTCTACAACTCCCTGTCGCAGACGATGCGCCGCCCGGACGAGTGGAAAATCCACATGGCGCGCGTCGAGGAGACCGCGGCGATGGGCATCCGCGCCTACCCGATGTGCAGCCCCAACCGGGTGACGCAAGATTTCACCATGAAGAACAGCCAGGTCTTCCGCGGCCTGCCGACCTGGCACCCGATCCTCTTGAAATCGGAGGAGGAAAAGCTGCGCCTCTACGCCGACCCGGAAATCCGCGCCAAGCTCCACGAGGAGGCGGTGGTCAACAAACCCGACAGCGCGGTCGGCATCTCGAAGACCTGGTGGAACTACATCTGGGTCAACGAGCCGGCGCTCGAAAAGAACAAGTGGATGCAGTTCAAGTCGATCGGCCAGATCGCCGAGAAAGAGGGCAAGCGGGTGATCGACGCCTTCCTCGACCTCGTCGTCGAGGAAAAGCTCGAAACCCGTTTCCTGCAAGCCGAGAACAACATCGACGACGAGGCGCTGCGCAAGATCCTGACCCACCCCAACGCGGTGATCGGGCTCGGCGACGGCGGCGCGCACGTGCAGTTCCACGGCGGCTACGGTTACCTGACCAAGCTGCTCGGCGAATGGGTGCGCGAGAAGCAGGCGATGACCCTGGAGCAGGCGGTGCGCCGCCTCACCTTCGACTCGGCCTCAACCTTCGGGCTCTACGACCGCGGACTGCTGCGCCCCGGCATGGCGGCCGACATCACCATGTTCGATCCCGCGACGGTGAAATGCGGCCAGGAGACCGTGGTGCACGACTTCCCGGCCGGCGGCTGGCGTATCAAGGAATCGGCCGAGGGCATTTTCGGCACCATCGTCAACGGCCAGGTGCTCTACGAAGACGGCAAGCACACCGGCGCGCTTCCCGGCAAGGTGCTGCGCAACTCGTATTACGAGCAGAACCGCCGTAGCAACGCGTAAGCGGGCGTTTTCGTCAAAGCAAAAGGGCCGCTTCGGCGGCCCTTTTATTTAGGCCGCGGCGAGTAATCATCTAGTAGAAAGTATTCTACCTCGCCTAGCGCGCTCTGAATTAAATTAAATTCCGGCGTACGGGTAGAATATAGTTTTGAGAGTGCAACGGGGACCTTAGGATTACTCTAAAAACCATGTCATAATGGCGCTTATGCGGCTGACAGCCACTTGCGCTCAAGAGCCCGAGACACAAGATATAGAAACGTAGTTTCAGGGCTTCGGGGGCGGTGGGTTTCCGATAGGTATTCCATTCATGCCAGCATAGCCGACAAGCTCCGCTGCCATCTCCTGGCTAATATCCGGCGTCCGTCCCCGCATTAACGCAGCTGCCGCCGCTGTCCCGTCATAATGAAAATACACGTCGTCTTTATCAGTAAGTTGGACTGTCGCCTTACCCGTGTCCCAAGCCGCAACCATGACTCCTATGTTCCGATATACGGCGGAACATTTGCCCAGGTGGGTTGAAAACTCGGAAACGGCCATGATGAATTTTACCATGCCGGGCGTAAGGGTGGAATCATTGGTCATTGAGTGGTCTCCTTTCAAATCTGGTATTTGATACCTGGATATTTATCCATCGACCTCCCCAGCAGGCATCGAACCGGGCTAGACCGGCACTCGCTACCTTCAGACCGATACCGCTCTGTAGCGGCTGCGTAGAGGCGCTTTATCGGCACCAGGTGATATGTCCGAATACTCCCTCCCAGCCGCAGAGCGGCACGTTGCCGTCGAAGACCCATGAGCCGAGAGTGAAAAAGATGAAAATTCCCGACACGGTAAACGAGATTCTTATTCTCTCATTCTTTAGCCGATCGGCCAGCCAGAACACGCTAAAAAACGCGAAAAGCGAGCCCGCAAGCACAACAAGGCCAATCGCGAAGTTCAGATATTCGCGCAGAGGTGTGGTCAGCAGCGTGACCACGCCCGTCAGCAACATCAGCAGCACACCTATAAAGAAAAGCGCCGACAGCACGGCACCAATCGGGTGCTTCCGACATTCTGCCAAGTAGGCTCTTACCCCAAACAGAACCGTGTTCATAATTTCGGCGTCCCGAACAGGGCAGCTAGCCCAACTTTCTCGTCGATTGTGCGCTCATCGGCGGGCGGAGCCGGAAGTGAGGCAGATAATGATTTTCCGTTTAATTTTCCGTAAAGCCGGTTTCTGCGACAGGGAAAAGGCCGCCGGGCGTACGCTTGGCGGCCCCATTTCCTTCACGGTCATCGGGCTCTCGGCCCGTGCCGTGACGTAATTCAACCAATTTCCCCGCAAGGGTTTGGTATCCCCGGCTCACCCCCCCCCCGGGGACGACGATCGCCATGCAATCGTCAATTCGGGACCCAACTCACCGCGCGGATTTCGGTGAATTCGCGCGGCAACTTGCGCCAATTGTCGCCGGCATCCTCGGTGGCGTAGAGCTCGCCGTAATGGCTGCAGCTGACGATCCGCTCGGGGTTGGCCGGGTGCACCGCGAAGGTCCAGATCGGCGAGTTCGGCTCGACCGGCAGCTTCGCCATCTCCCACTTGCTGCCGCCGTCGCGCGAGCGCTGGATTCCGCCGGTCTGGCCGACCGCGCCGTCGCCGGTGGCGACGAACAGCGTCTTCGGGTCGTCGATCTTTTGCGTCAGTGCCCGGCAATAGGGCAGCCGGAACTGTTCGCCCACCCCGAGCGGGGTCCAATGCTCACCGATATCGGTGCTGGCGAAGATTTCGCGCGGCGTCGTGGTCAGCACCTTGCGCGAGCCGTTGAGGTTTATGGTGACGTCGTGGATGTCGGGGTCGGGCACGCCTTCCTCGATCCGCGTCCAGGTGTCGCCGCCGTCGAGACTGCGCCGCACCCCATCGACCTCGACCCCGGCCCAGACGGTCTTCGGGTTCGACGGGTCGACCACCAGCGCCGTCACCCGCGGGATGCCGACGTTGGGGCATTCGTCGGCCATGGCGACCCGGAGCTTGTGCCAGCTCTGCCCGCCGTCCTTCGAGCGGTAGAGCGCCGCCGGCCGCGTTCCGGCGAAGATGATATCGGGGTCGGTCGGATCGATCGCGATCTTCCACACGTCCATCTTGTTCATCGGCGAATCGAGCCGGGTAAAGCTCTGCCCGCCGTCGCTGCTCTTGTAGATGCCGTCATCGGCCCCGGCGAAGATCGTTTGCGGCTCGGTCGGGTGCACGGTCAGGCCGAAGACCCGGCTCTCGCTCCACAACCCCTTCTGCACCCGCGCCCAGTTGTCGCCGCCGTCGGGGCTGCGCCACAGGCCGCTGCCGATGGTGCCGATGCAAATGGAATAGTTGGCCGACATATCGTGTCCTCCCTTGATCACTGCATTGACGAGATGCGTGGTTCGAGACGCCGCCTGCGGCGGCTCCTCACCATGAGGAAACTTCTGAGGCTGGCATCCAACAACCTTCCTCATCCTGAGGTGCTCGCGCAGCGAGCCTCGAAGGACGCACCGCCGGTACTCCAGCCGTCAGTGCGTGCCTTCCCAGCCGGTGTGCGAGATGTCGATAACGACGCCGTCCGGCCCCGACCATTTCATCTCGAAATTAGCGTGGCCGCCACCGGCCATCGAGGCGTCGACCCCGTCCTTGCCGGTGAGCTGTTCGGCATTGGCAATTTCGAGCTGCTTCACCGCCCCGTCGAGGTCCTCGACCTCGAAACCGAAATGGTGGATGCCGCTGAAATTCTCGCCATGCGCGCCGACATCGGCGGATTTGTTGGTCTTGAAGTTGAGGATCGCCAGGTTGATGTGCCCATCGGAGAGGAATACCGCCCCGTTCGGGCTGCGGCGGATTTCCTTGAGACCGAAGGCTTCCTTGTAGAAAGCCGCGGTCTTGCTCGGGTTCTCGGTGGTCAGGGCGATGTGCCTGATGCGCGCCATGCTGCGTCCTCCTGGCCCAGTGGGAATTAACTCTGCGACATTCTGTCCAGCTTAAATCCGATACCCGCTGATTGTCACTCGCCGCGAGCAAGGTGCCGGCCAACAGTTCATGTTATGTTCTTGACAACACGCAATCGCATGCCATATTTCAGCAATTCAAACCGGAGAGGCAGGGCACGCGCAGACTCATAGTCGCAAAAATCGCTATCGATCGACCACCCGAGCGGGAGTGCCAGCGCCTGTTAATTTCCAGCAAATTCAGGCGAAACGAAACGTGGTCGTATAGTTTTATGGGCTCAGCCCCAAGCTAGGCTTTGATCCCGGTGGCCTCCCTGCCCAGCGGCGCCGAAAACTGTTCTGACGGCGAGCAAAGGATACATCGCAGTCAGGCTTCCACCAGCCTCGCTCGCGCCGTAGAGTCGGTTGACCAACCTGGGAGGGCGACATGGCGCGCGACGGCTATCTGATCCTCGACAGCGATTTGCACATGATGGAGCCGGGCGACCTCTGGGCCCGCTACCTCGAACCGCCGTTCGACAAGAACCCGCCGCAATTCTTTGGCGGCCAGCAGGCGCCGCTCAAGGAAACCAAAGAAGACAAGGCCAATACCGATTCGATCATGGGGATGAACGTGCAGGGCCTGGCGATACCGGCGCACGGCATGCAGCAGGGCGCGACCGTCTCCAGCAGCGAACTGCGCCGCCGCAGCCGCGCGCGGCACCCGCATTTCAACGTCGCTCGGGCCAACGCCTACGACGCGCCCTCGACCCTGACCGCGATGGATATCGAGGGGATTGACGTCGCGGTGATGTACGGCACCCGCGGCCGCCAGGTCTTGTGCCACGATGACCTCAAGCCCGATTACGCGGCGGCGCTGGCCCGCGCCTACAACAATTGGGCCGCCGACTACTGCAAGACAGACCCGACCCGGCTCAAATTCGCCGCGCAAATCGCCATGCACGATATCGGGCTGGCGGTCGAAGAAGCCAAGCGTTGCGTCAACGAGCTGGGTGCGGTCGCGGTGGTCGGCACACCCAACCCGGTCAACGGCCAGCACCTCCACGACGACGCGGTCGAGCCGTTATGGGACGCGCTCGAAGAGCTCAACGTGCCGATCGGCTTCCACCCGACCGGCAACACCGCACTAAAGGACGATGCCGGGCGGCGCTATGTCGGCCACGCCAATTTCCACCCGATCGCCCATGCGATCCGCAACCCCGTCGAGCTGATGGGCGCGATCGCCAGCCTGACCACCGGCGGCGTACTCGAGCGGCACCCGAAGGTCCGTGCGGCTTTTCTCGAAGGAACTGCCGGCTGGCTGCATTGGTGGCTGTGGCGGCTCGACGACCAGTGGGAGAAGTTCGGCCCCGGCTGCGAACGGCAACTCAGCATGCTGCCGAGCGAGTATTTCAAGCGGCAATGCTACATCGCGCTCGATGTCGACGAGGAGCCGGCGGTCGAAACCGTCAACCAGGTCGGCTCGGACTATTTCGTCGTGTCGAGCGACTACCCGCACTCCGACGGCGCCTTCCCCGAAGCGATGGAGCAGTTCCTCGGCCTGCCGCTCAACAACGAACAACGCCGCAAGATCCTCTGGGACAATTGCGCCCGGCTCTACGGCATCCCAACCCCGGCGGCCGCACTGACCCGCGAGCCGAGCCAGGGTCAGGCGGCGGAGTAAGGATCAGCTTCGGAAGTAGCCCCTCCACCCTCCCACGCCTCGCGTGGGCCCCTCCCTCTCCCGCAAGCGGGAGAGGGTGGCCATCGCGCAGCGATGGACGGGTGAGGGTTATGCCGGGAACGACAGGAAGCACTTATCCGAGGCGAGGATATAGGTCTCCATGTAGTCCTGGATGACCGGCTTCTTCCTGTCGAGCGCCTCCATCGCGCCGATGAGGCACATCCAATTGAGCATCTCGTGCTGGCCGGCGAATTCCATCTCAGCCAGCGAGCGCTTGCGCCAGGTCGCATAATCGGCGCGGCTGACCGCATCGAACAGCAATCGGTCGCCTTCGTGATCCGGCCACAGGTAACCATTCTTCGGCGAGAGGAAGGCATGCGACCAGCTCGACGAGGCAATCAGCGCCACCCGGTAGGGCGACTTGGCGAGCACCTCGGCGACCTTGGCGCCAACCTCCATACAGCGCCACGGGTGCGGCGACGATGGGTCTTCGCCCTCGTCCTCGGCGCGCGGCGGCGCGAACAAATGGCCGAGCCCGCCCTTGGCGTAAAGCAGGTTGCGGCCGTAGCAGTTCACCGCGAACGGGATCACCGGATAGGGGAACCCTTTGCGGTCCCAATCGAGATAGAGGAAGGTGTTGGTGAAGGCATGCGCCATCGGGTGGTGCAGCGGCTTATAGGCATAGGCCATGTCGATGCCGGCCTCGATGAGGCCGGTCGCGAGGTACTTCGCCGCCTCGCGGTGGCCTTTGAGGTTCAGGTTCCAATCGCCCTTTTCGCTCCACCGGTTGCGCTTGCCGCCATTGCCGTTATGCCAGGGCTGCAGGGCAAACTCGTCGTCATAGCCGGCGACGCAGAAGGCCGGGACGATGTCCTCCTTGAAGTTCTCGTATTGGTCGTCGCCCCAGACCAGCACGAAATCGGGATTGAAATCGTCGAGGATCTTGCGGATGGCGCGGAAATCGTTGCCGAAACGCTCACCGCAGCGATTGGCGGCGCCGAGCCCGTCATCGTTGCCCAGCTCGGCCAGCATCTCTTTCGGCCAGTTGCCCGGGTCCTTGCGCGCCGGGTCGACATTGGGCGCCTCCAGCGTGCGCTTGAAAACGCCGGTGAGGCCATCGTTGGGAAGGCACAAGGTTGGCCAATGGGTGACGCCAAGCCCAAGAATTTCCGCCATCGTCCTGTTCCTCCTGATCGTTGCGCCGATCTTAGCCGATCGCGCGTCGCGCTAATACTGCCCGCGCGGCTCGAGGCCGAACGCGTGCTGTCCATACATCGTACCGACCGCGTCCCAGTTGAGGCTGACATGCCGCGCCACCGCATTAACGTCGCGCCAGGCGCGCTGCACCGGGTTGCTGAGCAGCAGACCGTAACCACCGGTCGAGGCGTTCAAGGCCTCGACCGCCTGCACCGCGAGCCTCGTCACATAGGCCTGGTCGCGGCGACAACGGATGCGGTCGGCGACGGTGATCTCTTCGCCGGCGTAGAGCTTCGCCGTCATGTTGCGCATGTCGGTCAAGAGAATGAGCTCGGCCGCGTCGACATTGGCGGCCGCTTCGGCATAGCGCAGCTGGATCGTCGCAAACCCGGTCATCGGCAAATTGCCGCCGGCGAGCGCGCCGCGCGTCTTGCGACCGCCGGTCATTGCCAGATAGGCGTCGAGCGCGCCGCGCGCCGCGCCGACCGCGGTCGAGGCCAGCATCGACGCGCCGTTGATCAGGAGCGGCATCTTGTAGAGCGGGTTCTTGTGATATTTGCCGCCCGGTGTCGTGCCGGCCCGCGCGTCCGCGAACATCAACACCCGGTGCGCCGGAACGAAAATATCATGCGCGGCGATGTCCTTGCTGCCGGTGCCGGCGAGCCCGTTGACGAACCAGGTGTCGATGATCTCGACATCGCCGATCGGCAACAGGAAAAAGGCGCCTTCGCGAGGCGGCTGAGCACCCGGCGGCGCGATGAAGCCGCCGAGATAGATCCACGCCGCGTGGTCGCAGCCGCTGGCGAACGACCACCGTCCGCTCAGGAGGTAACCGCCGTCGACCGGCACCGCTATGCCCGTTGGAGCGAAAGCGGCGCAGGTGAACGGGTCTTCCTCGCCGGACCAGACCTCGCGTTGCGCTTCGATCGGGAAATGCGCGATCGAGCGGCCGTTCGAGACCGCGCCATTCACCGACCAACCGGTCGAGGCGCAGGCCGCCGAAATGGTCATCGCGATTCGCAGCGCCGTCTCACCGTCATGCTCGAAACCGCCAAATTCCTTGGGGCGACAGGTGCGGAGCAATTCCGCATCGCGGATTTTGTCGATGATCCGCGGCAGGACGTTGCGGTTCTGCTCGGTCGCCTCGGCGAGGTCGCGGATTTCCGGCGCCAGCGCCCGCGCACGCTCGACCAGCTCATCGGGCGAAGGAATGCTCAGGCGGCGTATCGCGGCAGTGGTCATCGCTCCACCTCCCTGGCGCGTCCGGTGGCGACGCGGCAGAATGCGCTTTGGGCAAGACCCAGACAATTGAAATTGGCCTTTCGGGGGAGAGCCGGTCATGGCGACGCGTTACCATTCCTGCCTCGGCATTGCCGCGCTTGCAGTCGGCTGGTTCTGGATAAATACGGCCAGCGCGCAGACTGCGCCGGCGCTGCATCCGATCCCGGCCGCCGAATGCCAGACATTCGCCGGTCAGGTTCAGGCCGCTGTCGGCTTCGCCGCCAAGGCTTCGGAAGACGATTTCACCGATCTTACCGACCGCAGTGAGGGCCGCTCCTGCCACATTTCCGCATCAGCCTCAGGTCAGGCCTTTGCGGCGCCGGCCGATCTAATGACGAAGATCGCCGCGCTATTCGCAGGCTGGCAAGACGATCCGGCACGCGGCGAGACAGGGCCAGCCGGGGCCGAGAAGGGCTTTGTCAGTGGCAGCCGGATTGCCACCGTCGATGTCAGCTGGGAGCCTGGCCCGAGCGCCACCTGCTCCGATAAGGAGCCGCTCTCCTCGTGCAATATCCAGCCGCAGCAGAAGCTGTGGAGCGTCACCGTCGACATCGTGGAAAAGTAGGGGCGCGGACTACTGCCGCGCCTCCTTGATCGCGCGCCATAGCCGCTCAGGCGTCGCCGGCATCGCGATCTCGCTGACGCCGAGCGGCTTCAGCGCATCGACAAGCGCGTTGCCAACGGCCGGCATCGCGCCGACCGCGCCCGCCTCGCCCGCGCCCTTGACCCCCAGGGGATTGGTCTTGGTCGGCACCGGGTTGCTCTCGCAATGGATCGGCGAAAAATTGTCGGCGCGCGGCATCGCGTAATCCATGAACGAGCCGGTCAGTAGCTGACCTGATTCCGCGTCGAAGCGGATATCCTCCAGGAGGATTTGCCCGACACCCTGGGCGATGCCGCCAATAATCTGGCCCTCCAGGAGCAACGGGTTCATCACCGTGCCGACATCGTCGACGACGCTGTAGCGGCAGATTTCGACCGTGCCGGTTTCGGGGTCGATCTCCAGCTCGCAGATATGACAGCCATTGGGGAAATTCTGCTCCTTGGCGCTGTATGAAGCCTGAGAGATGAGCCCGGGTTCCATGTCGGGAGGCAGACTCGCCGGGGTCCAGGCTTCGCCCGCGACCTCGCCGATCGACAGCGCCCGGTTGGAGCGTGGCGCGGTGAACATGCCGTCCTCAAATTTGACGTCGTCGAGCGGGCTGCCGAGAATGTGGGCGGCAATTGCCCGCGCCTTGACGACGATCTTCTCGGTCGCCGCCTGCACCGCCGAGCCGCCCAGCGCCGCCGAGCGCGAACCGCCCGTGCCCTCGCCGATCGCCACCTTGTCGGTGTCGCCCTGGATGTAGTTCACCTGGTCGGGGTGGATGCCGAGCCGATCGCACAGGAGCTGCTTGTAGACGGTCTCGTGCCCCATGCCCTGGGTTATCGAGCCCGACAGCAGGGTCACCGTGCCGCCCTTGTCGAAGCGCACTTCAGCCGCCTCGAAGCCGCCCGCGGCGGCACGCTCGATGGTATTGGAGAGCCCGATGCCGCGCAGCCTACCGCGCGCTCTGGCCTCGGCGCGGCGCGCCTCGAACCCGGCAAAATCGGCGAGCTTCAGCGCCATGTCGAGGTTCTTGGCGAACTCGCCGCAATCGTATTTGAACGTCAGCCCGGACTGGAACGGCATCGCCTCGGGCGGGATCATATTACGCCGGCGCAATTCGATGCCGCTGATCCCGAGTTCGGCCGCCGCCTCGTCGACCATGCGCTCGATGACATAGGCGAATTCGGGCCGCCCGTTGCCACGATAGGGCCGCATCGGGTTGGTGTGGGTAAACACCCCGGTGACCTCGGCGAAGATCGCCGGCGTGCGGTAAACCCCTGCGAGCGTGCCGAGGTTCATCACAAATACGTTCGAGCCAACCTGCGCATAGGCCCCGACCGCGGCGGTGACCTTGACCCGAAGGCCGAGAAAATGTCCCTCCTTGTCAAGCGCCAGCTCGGCCTCGCTGACATGGTCGCGCGCCTGCGCATCGGAAAGGAATGCCTCCGACCGGGTGCTGGTCCATTTGACCGGCCGCCCGAGCTGCTTGGACGCGAGCACGGTCAGCGCCACCTCGTTATAGACCGCCGATTTCATCCCAAAACTGCCGCCGATATCGCCTGCGACGACGCGGATTTTGCTCTCCGGCACCTTCATGATGCCGGAAAGATCGGCGCGGTAGCCGTGGGCGCGCTGGAGCACGGTGTAGACCGTGTAGCGGTCCTCGGCCTTGCTGTAGTCGGCGACCGCACCGCGCGGCTCCATCGAGGCGGCGGTGACCCGGTTGATGACGAAGCGGCGCTTGACGATGCGGTCGGCCTTGGCGAGCGCGGCCTCGGTGGCTTCGCGGTTTCCCTCGGGATGGACAAAACAAACATTGTCGGTGCGGTCGTCCCAGACGAGCGGCGCGTCTGGTTCCAGCGCGCCCGGGGTCGAGACCACCGATGGCAGCACCTCGTAATCGACCTCGATAAGCTCGGCGGCGTCCTGCGCCTGGTTGAGGGTCTCGGCGACGACAAACGCGACGTAGTCCCCGACCCAGCGCGCCTTGTCTTGGGTCAGCGCCGGAAAACGGATTTTGTCGACAGGCGCGCCGCCGCGGCGCTTTAAATTGCCGGGGGTCGGGAGGTCGTTCCAGCCCGATGCCACCCAATCGGCGCCGGTCAGCACCAAGAGCACGCCGGGCGCCGCCTTGGCCGCGGTGGTGTCGATCGAACGGATGCGGGCATGCGCGTGCGGCGAGCGCAGCACAAACCCGTGGGCCATATGCGGCAGCGCCAGATCGTCGACATAGCGGCCGCCACCGCGAATGAGCCGCGGGTCCTCGAAACGCGGCACCGGCTGGCCTAGCGCGAACTCACCCATTCCTTGCTCCCGATTGGCGATTTTCGGCTAGCCTAGCATGAGCGAGGCGCGCGCTGTCGTGGGGCGGAGGCCAATGGCGGCAAAAGTGTATGACTACGTGATCGTTGGCGCCGGCTCGGCCGGATGCACCTTGGCGCGGCGGCTGACCGAGGATGCCGGGACGCGTGTCCTCTTGCTCGAAGCCGGCGGCTGGGACCGCGACCCGTGGATCAAGATCCCGATCGGCTGGGGCCGCATCCTCGAAAAGCGACTGCACGACTGGATGTATTTCACCGAGCCCGAAGCGGCGCTCGACGGTCGCCGCATCGAATGCGCCCGCGGCAAGGTGATCGGCGGCTCGTCGTCGATCAACGCGATGGCCTATGTCCGCGGCAATAAGGGAGATTACGACCGCTGGGCGCGGTCGGCGCTCGCGGGCTGGTCCTACGCCGACGTGCTGCCCTATTTCCGCCGACAGGAAAGCTGGGAGGGCCATGAAAGCGAGTACCGCGGCGGCGACGGTCCCCTCACCGTCGGCACGTCCACCTTCCAGGACCCGCTGATCGAGGCCTGTCTCGCCGCCGGCGTCGCGCTGCAAATGCCATCCACGCCGGATTACAACGGCGCGCAGCAGGAAGGCCTCGGGCGAATGCAGCAGACGATCCGCGACGGACGCCGCTGCAGCGCCGCCGAGGCCTATCTGCGCCCGGCGCTGGGCCGCGCCAACCTGACGATCGAGACCGGCGCTCTCGCCAACCGCATCGTGCTCGAAGGCGGTCGCGCCGCCGGGGTCGAATACGCGCGCGGCGGCGAGACGCCTTTCGCCCGCGCCGAGCGCGAGGTGATCCTCTGCGGCGGGGTCATCAACTCGCCGCAGTTGCTGATGCTGTCCGGCATCGGCGATCCGGATCGACTGACCGAACACGGCATAAAAGCCGAGGTCTCGCTGCCCGGCGTCGGCAAGAATTTACAGGATCATCTCTCGGTGCTCGCCGATTTCGCGCGCCGCGATGCCGGCCCCTTCGTCGCAACTCTGCGGCTCGACCGCGTCATCGGCGCGCTGGTCCGCGCCTATTGCTTCGGCACCGGCCCGGCGGCCGAAACGCCGAGCGGGTGGACCGGCTTTGTCAGAAGTCACCCCGATGTCGAGCTGCCCGACATCCAGTTCCTCTTCCGTGCGGTCGCGACCGGCGCCGCGCCGTATCTGCCGCCGTTCAAGCCCGCCTATGCCGATGGGTTCTCACTGCGTGCGGTGATGCTGCGGCCGGAAAGCCGCGGCGAGATCACGCTGTCATCGGCCGATCCGCGCGCTCCGGCGCACATCCGGCAGAATTTCCTCAGCACCGACAACGACAAGCGCACGATCCGCGACGGGCTCAAGCTGGTGCGCCGCATGGCGCAGACCGCGCCGTTGTCGGACTTTGTTGCGCGCGAGCTCAAGCCTGGCGCCGATGTGGAGAGCGACGAGGCGCTCGATGCCTACATCCGCACCACCGCCGCGACCGCGCACCACCCGCTCGGCACCTGCAAGATGGGGCCAGACAGCGACCAAATGGCGGTGGTCGACCCCCAACTTCGAGTGCGTGGGATCGAGGGGTTGCGGGTCGTCGACGCCTCGGTGATGCCCGACCTCGTTGGCGGCAACATCAACGCGCCGGTGATAATGATCGCCGAGAAGGCCGCCGATCTCATTCGCGGTCGCCGGCCGCTGCCCGCGGCAACGTTTCATTAGCCAAATCCGTTAATCGGACCGCAATCAGCGCGATCTAACCTTGCGCTGGTTCACGCCAATAAGGCGAGGAGACCGATGCCATGAACTCCCTCATACCCGCGACGGTCCTTTTGCTGTCTGCGTCCGCCGCGATGGCCGACGCGCCATGTCAGAACCCCGTCGTGCCGGCCTGCCAAAAAGCTTGCGCCGTCATGGGCGCGAAGTATGTCCTGGCGATGCGTGAGCGGACGCTGCAAGCGGGCATACGTGTGCAGACCGTTCGAGCGGATGCCGGGGAACCGCTCGCGAACGCGCAGTACCTGGCGCGATTTGCCGGGCTGTCGATCGACTACATCGACGGTCTGACCGTCCGGCAGATCAACGGCGCGATCGCCGCGTACTGCCCGCGATAGCTAGACCAGCCGCGGCTTGTCGCCCTCGACGAGGATGCGCCACAACACCCGGCTCTCGCTGCGGTCATAGTCGCCGTGGGCGCGGTGCAGCGTCGCGCGGTCATCAAAGATCAGCACGTCGCCTTTGCGCCATTGGTGATGATAGGTGATCTCCGGGCGAACCATGCGGTCGAGTAGGTCTTCCATATAGGCGCGTGAAAGATCGGGGCTCATCCCCTCGATGTACTGCACCTTAGTGATGTGGAAAAACACCGCACGGCTGCCGTGCACCGGGTGGGTGCGGACCATCGGGTGCACCACCGGCTTGCCGTATCTCTCCTCATCCTCGGCGCGGGTGTTTTCCCGGTTGATGTCGAGCATGTTGACCGATTTCAGACCTGAGAGGCGCTGTTGCTCGTCCTGAGATAGCGCGTCATAGGCGGCACGCATGCTGCAGATGCTGGTGCCGCCGCCCGCCGAAGGAATTTCGACGCCGTAAAGCATCGTCGCCAGCGGCGGCTTTTCGTGGTTGGTGTGGTCGGTGTGCCAGTCCTCGGCGACCTTGCGGCCTTCGGTGTGAAGCACCAAGCCGATCAGCTCGTGGCCCGGCATGTGGTTCTGCGAATAATGCTGGCGCATCACCGGGCCAAAGGCGGAGCCGGCGTTGAGGTACTGGTCGGGGGTCAAATCCTGGTCGGGGAAAACCAGCGCCAGGTGCTCGGACAAGGCGTGCGACAACGCCGCGCGGGTCGCGTCATCGGCCGGCTCGCGCAGATCGATGCCGGTCACTTCCGCGCCCAGCACCGGATGCAGCTTGCGGATCGTCAATTCCGGCATCGCTTCCTCCTATCGGCGTTTTCCGATGGTAGCGCCGCCCTACCCCCATCAGAAATGGCGTTCACGCAACTCATGCCTGCAACAGCGCCGCCATCACCCGCTCGCGGGTCAGCGGCAGGTCGCGCAGCCGCGCTCCCAGCGCCTTGGCCACGGCGTTGCCAATCGCCGCGACGGTCGGCCCGCCGGTCGCCTCGCCGACCCCGAGCGGCGGCAGATCGGCCATCGGGTTGACCAGCTCGACCGTTACCTCCGGCACCTCGCTGAAGCGCAGCACGGGGTAAGTCTCCCAATCGCGCGAGCTGATCCCGGCGCTGTCGAGCCGCACGCCCTCCTTGAGCGCCCAGCTCGCGCCCTGGATGATGCCACCCTCAAGCTGATTGATCGCGCCATCCGGATTGATGATCAGTCCGCCATCGGCGGCGCACCACACCCGAGTCAACCGGATCGCCTCATCGACTTCGACATCGGCGACGATTGCGGCATAGGCGGCCATGTTCTTGTAGCGGGCGAAGCCGATGCCGCGCCCCTGCCCCGTGCCGGTCGGGCCGTTCGGCCAATCGGCCATCGCGGCAACCTTTTCGACCACAGCGCGCGCCCGTGGGTCGGTGAGGATCGACAGCCGGTAGGCGACCGGGTCCTGCCCCGCGCGCTCAGCCAACTCGTCGATCGCGGACTCGATCGCGAAGACATTGGCGGTCGCCCCGAGCCCGCGCAGCGACGAGGTGCGCACCGGCGTCTCGGCGACGAGGTGATGCGAGATGCGCTTTGCCGCGAAGGCGTAGAGCGGCTCGCCGTTGCGTGTCCCCGCGCCGGGCGGACCGACCGCCTCGACCGCAGGCGGCGGGGGCGGCGGGTTGGGCAAGGCTTCGGCGGCGAGTAGGTTGCCGCCACCGCCCGGGCGGTTGGTATGCTTGCCGCTCCAGATCTCGGTGGTCCAATCGGATGGGCGGCCGTCTTTGTCGAGCGTTGCCTGCACGCTGACGACCATCGCTGGGCTGACCGGTTCGAAACCGAACTCCTCATCGCGCCGCCAGCGCACGCGGATGGGCTTCCCCGGCGTCTTGAAGGCGATGACCGCCGCATCGGCTGCGGCATCGTCGGCGCCGTTATGGCCATAGCAGCCCGGCCCCTGCGCATGTTTGACGATGATTGAGGCGGGATCGAGCTTGAGGGTCCGCGCCAACGCCGCGCGCAACGGGTACACCCCCTGCGAATGGGTCCACACTTCCAACTTTCCGTCACGATACACCGCAAGCCCGCAGGACGGACCGACCGAAGCATGCGCGACATGCATCCGGGTGAAAGTCGCCTCGTAGCGCTGTGCGCCGGGCGCCGGAGCAACCGGCGACGCCCCCAGCGATTGGTCGATGGTCGGCCGCTGCAGCAGCCAGCGGCCCTCTTCCTGCGCCGGGTTGAGCGGCTCAAGCCCATCCCAAGTAACATGGCTTGGCGCAACCGCGGCGGCCGCTTCGACGACAGTCTCGTCGTCGCCGACGATCGCGAGGAAATTGCCCTCGCGCAGAAACTCGATCTTTCCCTTGGCCGCCCGGCGGATCGCGGCCTCGTCGACCGCGGCGATCGTCGCGCCGCGCTGCGGCTGGCGCACGACGCGGGCATGCGCCATGCCGTCGATCTTCATGTCGTGGACAAAGGCCGCGCCGCCGAACACCTTGGCGGACAAATCGACCCGGCGTGCGCTGCGCCCGACGACCCCCATCTCGGGCGGCTTCTTGACCGGCGCGCTGGCGGTGGCGGGACGCGACAGATCGATTGCGGGCGCGAGCGACCAGTAATCGAGGCCGGTTGGTTTGCCGCCAGCGAGGATCGTCCCGTCGCGGACCGAGAGATCGGCGCGCTTGCCGGCGTTTTTCGCAACGGCTTGCCCAAGCAACAGCTCTCGCACCTCGGCGCAGGCAAGGCGTAGGGCGACCCCGCCGAACTGGATCGACTGGCTCCCAGCGGTATAACCCTCGTTCGGGGTCGTCTCGGTGTCGCCGGTGAGCAGGTCAATGCGTTCGGGCGAGACGTCGAGCTCGTCGGCGGCGATCTGCAGCATCGCGGTCAGCACACCCTGGCCGATCTCGACCCGCCCGGTCGAGACGCGAACGCGGCCCGGAGCCGGAAACCCAACCCACTGGTCGAGACACGGGTTCTGCTCAAGCAGCGCCGGCAACGGCGCCCGCCCGCTCATGCGGCCGCTCCCGCGCGCATCGCCGCGGCGGCGCGTTCGACCGCGCGCAGGATGCGCAGATGGCTGCCGCAGCGGCAGATATTGTCGTCGAGCGCGACGGCGATCTCGGCCCGCGACGGGCTCGGATTGGTGTCGAGCAGCGCCTTGGCCGACACCAGAATACCCGGCAGGCAATAGCCGCACTGCCCGGCCTGCTCGTCGAGAAATGCGGTCTGCAGCGGATGCGGGCGCTCCGGCGTGCCCAACCCTTCGATGGTCAGAATATCCTTGCCCGCGACGGTCGAGACCGCCTTGCCGCAGGATTTCTCCAGCTTGCCGTCGATCAACACCATGCAGCAGCCGCACTGCTCGAGACCGCAGCCGAACTTGCTGCCGACGAGGCCGAGATGGTTGCGCAGTACGTCGAGCAGCGGCGTATCCGGGTCGACGTCGACCCTCGCGACCTTGCCATTGACGTTGAGGGTGATTTCTTCCATGGGGTTCCCGCCGTGAAGCCGACGCCACGATAGCAGACGCAACACCCGCCCGGCACAAGGCGTATTATGGGAAGCATCCAGACAACGAGATAGAGGCGATGAGCGTGCATCCCAACGCCGGAAAACGGCTCGACAAGTCGACGCTGATCGACGTGGATGGGCTTGTGGCCGCCTATTACAGCGACACGCCCGACCCTTCGGTGCCGGCGCAGCGCGTCGCCTTCGGCACCTCGGGGCATCGCGGCTCGTCGTTCGACCGCGCGTTCAACGAGAACCATATCCTGGCGATCAGTCAGGCGATCTGGGAATACCGTGTGGCACAGGGCATCGACGGCCCGCTCTATCTCGGCATCGACACACACGCGCTGTCCGCCCCGGCAGCGGCGACCGCGCTCGAAGTGCTCGCCGCCAACGGCGTCACCGTGATGCTCGCCACCGGCGACGAACTCACCCCGACCCCGGCGGTGTCGCACGCGATCCTCACCTACAACCGCGGCCGCCAGGACGGCCTCGCAGACGGCATCATCGTCACCCCGTCGCACAACCCGCCCGGTGACGGCGGGTTCAAATACAACCCGCCCAATGGCGGGCCGGCCGACACCGATGTCACCGGCGCGATCCAGACACGGGCCAACGCGCTCCTCAAAGTAGGGCTCAATGGAGTGAACCGCATCCCGCATGAGCGCGCCCTCAAAGCCAACACGACGCACCGGCACGACTACATCGCCGTCTATGTCGGCGACCTGGACGCGGTGATCGACATGGCGGTAATCCGCGATAGCGGGTTGAAGCTCGGGGTCGATCCGCTCGGTGGCGCCGGCGTGCACTACTGGCCGCGCATCGCCGAGCGCTATGGGATCGACCTGACCGTGGTCGACGACACCATCGACCCGACCTTCGGCTTCATGACCGCGGATTGGGACGGGCAGATCCGCATGGACCCGTCCTCGCCCTACGCGATGCAGCGGCTGCTGGCGCTGAAGGACCGGTTCGATGTCGCTTTCGCCTGCGACCCCGATTACGACCGGCACGGCATCGTCACCAAGAGCGCCGGTCTGATGCCGCCCAACCACTATCTCTCGGTCGCGGTGTCGTACCTGTTTCAGCACCGGCCGGGCTGGCCCACGGACGCCGCGATCGGCAAGACCGTGGTGACCAATACGATGCTCGACCGCGTCGCCGCGAAGCTCGGGCGAGATGTCTACGAGGTGCCGGTCGGGTTCAAATGGTTCGTCAACGGCTTGCTCGACGGCGCGCTCGGCTTCGGCGGCGAGGAGAGCGCCGGCGCGTCTTTCGTCCGCCGCAAGGGCGGCGCTTGGACCACCGACAAGGATGGCATGGTGCCGGCGCTGCTCGCGGCGGAGATCACCGCTCGGCTCGACCGCGACCCTGGCGAAGTCTACCGCGAGCTGACGCAGGAGCTGGGCGAGCCGTCATACCAGCGCATCGACGCGCCGGCGACGCCAGAGCAAAAGCGGGCCCTGTCGCGATTGTCGGCCGACCGAGTTCGTCTCACCGAGCTCGCCGGCGAGAAGATCATCGAGGTGCTGACGCACGCGCCGGGTAACGGTGCGTCAATCGGCGGGCTGAAGGTGGTCGCCGAGACCGGCTGGTTCGCCGCGCGCCCTTCGGGAACCGAGGACGTCTACAAGGTCTATGCGGAGAGTTTCCGTGGACCGGAGGCGCTCAGCCGCATCGTCGCCGAGGCGCAGGCGATCGTCGCCGACACACTCGCAGACTGCGCGTAAACGATGCTAAGCTAGAAGCATGATGGGGAGAGAGAAGTCCGCGCGGCCGCCGGGTGGCGCGCTGCACGAAACACTGCATCGCGACGAAGCGATCGAGGGGCCTTCGGACCGCAAGTTCGGGCTGACCATTGGCGCCGTCTTGGCGATCATTGCCGTTGTTCGCCTGGTCTTCGGGCATAGCCATTGGGCATGGTGGCTTGGCGCCGGACTGGCCTTCGCGCTGTTCGGGCTCATTTGGCCGGCGGCGCTGCACCCGCTGAACCGGGCTTGGATGCTGCTCGGCCTGGTGCTCTACAAGATCGTCAACCCGATTGTGATGGCGCTCTTGTTCTTTTCGACCATCACGCCTTTCGGGTTCTTCATGCGGCTTTTCGGCAAGGACTCGCTCCGGCTGCGCCGTGACCCGGCGGCGACGAGCTACTGGATCGAGCGCGAGACGTCTGGGCCTGCGACCGAGACGATGCGCAACCAGTTCTGACGAGGAACCATGGCTTTTGTGCTTGAGTTGTGGACATTTATGCGCGTGCGGAAGAAGTTTTGGCTGCTTCCGATCATCGTAATGATGGCGGTATTCGGTGGGCTGCTGGTTCTGGGCAAGGGTTCGGTGATCGCGCCATTTCTTTACACCTTGTTTTAGGAAACACCTTGTACGTCCTTGGCATCTCAGCGTTCTACCACGACAGCGCGGCGGCTCTGGTAACCGATGGCCGGATCGTCGCGGCCGCGCAGGAAGAGCGCTTTACCCGCAAGAAGAACGATGCCGGGTTTCCGCGCAACGCCATCCAATATTGCCTCGACGAAGCCGAGATCGGCCCGGGCGACATCGATCATGTCGTGTTCTACGATAAGCCGTTCCTCAAATTCGAGCGACTGCTCGAAACCTATCTCGCCTTCGCACCGCGCGGGTTTACCTCGTTCCGCATGGCGCTGCCGATCTGGCTCAAGGAAAAGCTGTTCCAGAAGCGGTTGCTGCGGCAAGAGCTCGAGCGCTTTGCCCCGGACCAAGATTGGGACAAGCGGCTGCTTTTCGGCGAGCACCATCAGAGCCACGCCGCCTCGGCCTTCTTCGCCTCGCCGTTCGAGGAGGCGGCAGTGCTGACGATGGACGGGGTCGGCGAGTGGGCGACGACCTCGCTTGCCCTCGGCCGCGGCAACACGCTCGAGATGGTCAAGGAAATCCATTTTCCGCATTCGCTCGGTCTACTTTATGCCGCGTTCACCGCCTACACCGGCTTCCGGGTCAACTCGGGCGAATACAAGATGATGGGGCTCGCCCCTTACGGCGAGCCGTGCTACGCGCAGAAGATCCTCGATCATCTGGTCGACGTGAAGCCGGACGGCAGCTTTCACTTGGACCAGAGTTACTTCAACTACTGCACCGGGCTCAGCATGACGAGCCCGCGCTTTCACGCGCTGTTCGGCGGAGAGCCGCGGGCCGAGAGCGACCCGCTGACCCAGCGCGACATGGACCTCGCCGCGTCGATTCAGGCGGTGACCGACGACATCGTGCTCCGCCTGACCCGGTCGATCGCGGCCGAAACCGGCGCTAAGGAACTCTGCCTCGCCGGCGGCGTCGCACTCAATTGCGTCGCGAACGGAAAAATCGTCCGCGACGGCAAGTTCGAGACGATTTGGGTGCAGCCGGCGGCGGGCGACGCCGGCGGCGCGCTCGGGGCGGCACTCGCCGCCTATCACCTCTATCTCGGTCAGCCGCGACTGCCGCTCAATACGCTGGACGCGATGCAGGGGTGCTATCTTGGCCCCGGCTTTGCTCAGGACGAGATCGAGCGCCGGCTAACCGCCGCCGGCGCCGTGTTCGAGGTGATGGACGACACGGCGTTGATTGAGGCCACCGTCGACGCCCTTGTCACTGACAAGGCAGTTGGCTGGTACCAGGGCCGTATGGAATTCGGGCCGCGCGCGCTCGGCAACCGCTCGATCCTTGGCGATCCGCGCAGCCCGACGATGCAGAAGACGCTGAACCTGCGGGTCAAGTACCGCGAGAGTTTCCGCCCGTTCGCGCCGTCGGTGCTGCGCGAGGATGTCGCCGACTGGTTCGAGCACGATGGTGACAGCCCCTATATGCTGGTCGTCGCCGATGTCGCCAAGAAGCGCCGCCAGCTGCTCAGCGAAGCCGATGCGGCGCTGGCCGGCACCGACAAGGTCAACGGGGTGCGCTCGGAAATCCCGGCGGTGACGCATGTCGATTATTCGGCGCGTCTGCAGACCGTGCACCGGGAGACCAACCCGCGCTACCACGCGCTGATCTCCGCCTTCAAGGCTCGGACCGGGTGTCCGGTGCTGGTCAACACCAGCTTCAACGTGCGCGGCGAGCCGATCGCCTGCACCCCGGAGGACGCGTTCAAATGCCTGATGGGCACCGAGATCGAGGTGCTCGTCACGGGCAACTGCTTCATGCGTAAAGAGCGCCAAGACCCGGCGCTAAAGCTCGACTATCGCGACGTGTTCGATCCGGATTAGAGCCAATCGCGTCGATGCAAGCCGCCTAGCGCTCTCCCTTCTGGCAAAGAACCGGCGACAGCTTGGCGGTGAGGAACCGGGCGATATGAGCCGAGCCGGCCGGCGTCGTGTGTATGTAGTCAGCAAATTCGTCCGGCGTAAACTCGAGCTCACCTGCTAAGTCGATACAGGTTTCACCCGTCTCCCGGCAAAATTCCAGCGTGGTCTCGTTGATCGCCGCGAGCGTCGCGGCGTCGCGTACGCCGCGCGACCCTTCAAGTTGCTGCCACTGGCCATCGACCAGCCTGCCGTCGGCGCGTTGCTCGGTGATGTAGATCGGTCGCGCGCCGAATTTGCGAATAACACGATTCAATTCGGTCAAACGTTGACGATAGCGTTCAATCTTTGTCGCCACGATTGTCGCGAAATCGGGCGGGAGGCTCACCGGCTCCCAGGCTAGGGTACGCGGCGGCGGGGTTTCGCCGTAAGGCAGTCCGGCCTGGCGCGCCCGTAGCCATCCGCGCAGCTTCGTGTAAAACCAATGCAGCGCGCTGTGCGCGGCGACATAGTGCTGGAACTGGCGCCAGCGTTCGGGATAACGCGCCGAGCCGAGAAGATCCACTTTGGTCGGGTCCACCAGGGCGTCGGTGGCGCCGAGATAAACCACGATAAAGCGCGGCTTCAGCCCTGGCACGCGGTCAAGCCAGCCGTCGAAGCTGGCGATATATCCCGCCGTCGCATAACCATCGATGCCGGCGTTCGCAATCGTGACCTCGCACCCCTTTTCACGCAGTAGGCGCTGAAGCACGGCTGTCCAGGTATCGTTTTCGTCGTTGTAGCGCTCGATCGTCGTGCTTCCGCCGATTGCCAGCACGTCGATATCCGCCGGGTTCGCGGGCCCGCCGCGCAAACCGTATTGATCGCGCCGGAAGGTGATCGTCGTGCCGCGCGGATAAGCGGGAATCGAGAGCTTTTCCACCGTGTTCGGCCGGGCATCAAATCTCGCAATCGCGCCCTGACCCGATAACCAGGTGCCAAAGTACAGTTCGAACGGGGTCAACAATACGAGGAAAATCAATAAATTGATTAGGACGAGTTTAAGTGCTCGCAATACAAGCCGCATGGTCGTGTTCAAACGGTCTCGGCGCCGTAATAGAGCATCACCGTGTGCTTTGCCTCGGCAAAAAACAGCCAGCGCTCGACGACGAGTCCCAGCGCCGCACTTAGGATGGCCAGAAGTGCGGCAAGCAGTGGCAACAGGCCCATGAGCGCCGCCAACGTCGCCAACAGCGGCACGGCAAATCCAGCTACACGCACGACGAGCCGGAGCCGCAGGCGATGCTTGCGCGCGATGCGGAATCCCATTTCCTTGAGCAGATAATTCTCTTCCGTGTTGGGCGGCTCGAGCATTCGCACCGGTCCACGCCGGCCGAGCCCGGTCGCGCTCGCCACAGTGCTTGGCGCTGAGGCGGTATCGATAAAGCGCCAGTAGCTCTCCTTGAGCCACCAGGCGACGGCGATCACAACGATCGTCAGCGCCAGGATGGCGACCGGCCGGGCCCAGAACCGCACGATCAGGTCGAGCAGCAGAAGTCCGCTCATTAGCGCAAGCGCGAAGTAGTTCGGCACGACCCAGCGATTGTGCCACTGGCGGATCGGCTTCAGCGAGCGGTAGATCATTGCGGTGCAGTAGACCGCGCCAACCGCCAGCGCTCCGGCGAGAACGCCGCACAGTCCGCTAACTCCGCCGACACGGCCGAAGATCACCCAACCGACGGCGAAAACCGCCGCGGGAATGAAGGCCGCCACCGACAACACCCCCTCGCGCGACAGCCACGACGTCTTCCACTGCGAGAAAGCGCGCCAGGCGCGCTCGGGCCGGCCGAGATGCAGCGTCGACGAGAGGAGGCCGGCGACTGCGAGAAGTCCTGCGGTCATTAAGGTTAGAGCCCCGAAGCCCGGATTGCTCGGCAGCAGGCCGAGCGGTACGGCGATGCCGGTCAGCGTCAGGAGCGCAAAGCCGGCGCCGGACGCGGTGGTGAAGAAGACGATCGAGAGCGCGGGATGCATTGAAGGATCGGTAGTTCGCGCTTATCGCGACAGCAGCCGGTCAACCCAGCGCAGCAGCTTGTTGTCGCCGATGGGGACCGCCGCTGGCGCTTCGGCGCTTGCTGCCGTGACGCTTCGGGCGTGGCGGGGCGGCAGGTATTTGTTGACGGGCCGATAACCGAGTTCCGGCATCAAATCCTTGCCGCCCCGCGCCGCGACCATTTCCGACACCGCCGAGTTGGGATCACCGAGATCGCCGTAATGCCGGGCATTGGTTGGGCAGACCATCACACAGGCCGGCACCCGTTCGTCTTCGGCCAGGTTTTCGTTGTAGATGCGGTCGATACAGAGGGTGCATTTCTTCATCACCCCCTCGTCCTGGTCGAACTCGCGGGCGCCATAGGGGCAGGCCCAGGAGCACAGCTTGCAGCCGATACAGATATCGGCGTTGACGAGGACGATGCCATCCTCGGCGCGCTTGTAGGACGCGCCGGTCGGGCAGACGGTGACGCAGGCCGGCTCGTCGCAATGGAGGCACGAGCGCGGGAAATGCACCGTGCGTGCGTCCTCGCCCTCGCCTTCCTCGAACGAGTGGACGCGGTTGAACCAGACGCCCCAGGCGCCCTCGCCATAGGGATTGAAATCGGGTAGCGGCGCGGAATGCCCGCCGCTGTTCCATTCCTTGCAGGCGGTCGCGCAGGCGTGGCAGCCGACGCAGACGTCGAGATCGATCACCAGACCGAGCTTTTTCGCGCCCGGATACTGCGCCGGGAGGTCGGTCATCGCTTGTTCCAGCCGTAGCGTAGAATGTCGGGGGTCTTGGGTAACGATGCCGGGTGGCCGAGCACAGCGAAATGCGGCGCGCTTTCGCCGGCTTCGGCGGCCGGGGCCTTCTCGACCCGCACGCGCAAATCGTACCAGGCGGCCTGTCCGGTGACCGGGTCGGCGTTGCTTTCCGGCGCGTCCGGCAAGGTCTCGCCGATCAAATGGTTGAGCAGGAAGCCGCGGGCGAATTCGGGTGAGTTGGCGGCGAGGTTCCAGGCGCCCGCCCGCTTGCCGATCGCGTTCCACGTCCACACCGTGTTCGGGTTGACCCCGTCCATCAGTTTGAGTTGTGCACGAATGCGCCCGGCATGACTGGTGACCCAGACCCAGTCGTCATCTTGCAAGCCGAGGCTATTCGCGGTCATCCGGTTGATAAACAGACGGTTGGCGCCGTGGATCTGACGTAGCCACGCGTTCAGCGAACCCCACGAATGGTACATCGGCATTGGCCGCTGGGTGACTGCATTCAGCGGGAAGGCTTCAGTGTCGACCTGCGCGCCCTCAAACGGCGGATACCAGATCGGCAGCGGGTCGAAATGGGTTTTGATGCGCGCGCGCAGGCGATCGGGCGGTTGGTGCGCGCCGTGCCCTTGCGCCGCGAGGCGAAATTTCTGCAGCGGCTCGACGTAGAGCTGCAACACAATTGGGTCGGCGTTGCCGATGAGGCCGAGCGCCACCGCGTTGTCGAGATAGGCCCGGTTGGCGTGCTTGTAATAGTGCTGCTCCTCCGGCAGCTCGTATTTCCAGAAGCAGCCGTTGTCGATGTAACGCTGGAGCTGGTTCGGGTTCGGCGCGCCCTTGCCGTGCGACTCCCCGTCGACGCCGCGCCAGCCGGCGAGCGGGCCGATGCCCGGCGCGCGCTCGTGATAGGTCAGGTAGTCCTTGTAGCCGGCCGGGTAGCGAGCCGAGCCGTCAGGATTGACGAACGCCGGCAGCCCGAGCCGCGCGCCCAGATCGATCAGCACGTCCTGGAACGGCCGCACGTCGCGGTCGACGGCGAGGATCGGCTGGCGGATCGAATCGGCCGGGCCATCGACCTTGCCGATCGGCCGGTCGAGGATCGAGATGCAATCCCAACGCTCGAGATAGGTCGTGTCAGGGAGGATCAGGTCGGCGTAGGCAACCATCTCCGAATAGAACGCATCAGAATAGATGATGCGCGGGATCTTGTAGCTGCCGTCCGCCTCCTTGTCGGTTAGCATGCGCATGGTCTCGGCGGTGTTCATTGCCGAGTTCCAGGCCATATTGGCCATGTACATGAACAGCGTATCGATCTTGTAGGGATCGCCCGCCCAGGCGTTTTTGATCAGCATGTGCATCATGCCGTGGTTGGCGAGCGGTGCTTCCCACGAAAACGCCTTGTCGATGCGCTGCGGATTGCCGTCGGCATCGAGGATCAGGTCTTCTGGCCCCATCGGGTAGCCGAGCGGGGCGCCGGCGAGCGGTTTTCCGGCGTCGACCTGGCCGGGCTTGCCGGCCGGTTTCGGGCCCGGCGGACAGGGCTTTGGGTGCGGCGCTTTGTAGCGCCAGCCGCCCGGCACATCGACCGTGCCGAGGAGCAGCTGCAGCAGATGCAGCGCGCGGCAGGTCTGGAACCCGTTGGAGTGCGCGGAGATGCCGCGCATCGCGTGCATTCCGACCGGCCGGCCGCGCATCGTCTCGTGCCGCCGGCCGGCCCAGTCGGTCCACGGCACCGGGAGTTCGATCGCTTCCTCGAAGGCGACGCGGCCGATCTCCGCAGCCAGTTCGCTGATCCGCGCCGCCGGAACACCGCAGGTCGCCGCCACCGCTTCTGGCGCGTATTGCGGATCGAGATAGCGCTCGGCGATTAGCTGGAACACTGGGACGGCCCTGCGGCCATCGGCGAGCTTGGCCTCGCCGACCATGCGCATCTCGACATCGACGGCAAGCGCGCTGGCGACCGCCCCCTTCTTGTCGAGCACCAGCGGACTGCCCTTGTCGTCGCGGGCAAAGAGACCGTCCTCCGCAGTGCCGGGCGCCTGGATCACCAGCCAGGCGGCATTGGTGTAGCGCGCGAGATAATCGAGATCGACCCGGTCAGCGCGCAGCAGCTCGTGGATCAGCGACAGGACGAACAGCCCGTCCGTGCCGGGCCGGATGCCGATCCACTCATCGGCGATCGCTGAGTAGCCGGTGCGCACCGGGTTGATCGAGATCGACTTGGCGCCGCGGCGCTTCATCGCCGACAGCGAAATCTTGATCGGGTTCGAATCGTGGTCCTCCGCGACCCCGAACATCAGCAACAGCTTGGTGCGTTCCCAATCAGGCTCGCCGAATTCCCAAAAGCTGCCGCCGATCGTGTACATCCCAGCGGCGGCCATATTGACCGAGCAAAACCCACCGTGCGCGGCGAAATTGGGGGTGCCGAACTGTGTCGCCCAGAAACCGGTCATCGATTGCGACTGGTCGCGCCCGGTAAAGAAGGCGAGCTTCTTGGGGTCGTCCGCCCTGATTCGCGACAACCATTCGAGCGCGGTCGCGATCGCCTCGTCCCACTCAATTTCGCGGAACTCGCCGCTGCCGCGCTCGCCGACCCGCATCAGCGGCTTCCTAAGTTTCGCCGGCGATTGCTGATGCATGATCCCGGCCGCGCCCTTACCGCAGATGACGCCGTGATTGACCGGGTGGCGCGGGTTGCCCTCGATGTAGCGGATACCGCCGTCTTTCAAATGAACTTTGATGCCGCAGCGCCCGGCGCACATGTAGCAGGTGGTGTACTTGACCTCGTCGGAGACGCGCGGCGAGGTGTCGATCACCTCGGTCGGTGACCAGTAATCGCGCAACCGCTGACGCCAGCTCATGCCGTTCATCGCGACGGCTCCGCGTTGGGCGGGTTCGGCAAGCCTTCCAGCGAGAAGCCCTGCTCGCGATAAAAGCGCGCCGCACCCGGATGCAGCGGCAGCGGCAGGCCCTTCAGCGCATTCGCGAGCACGATCTGGCGGCCGATCGGATCGATCCCGGCATAAAGCTGCGCCGCGCTGTCGCTCCAGGCGGCTCGAGTGATATCGTGGATCAGCGCCTCGTCGGCGTCGTCGCGCACCACCCAAAGTGCGAAGAAACCGAGCGTTTTTGTGTCGGTATCGACATTGCGATAAACCCCAGCCGGAATCGTCGCCGCACTGTAAAAGGCGTATTGCGCCTGGAGCTTTTCGGCGACGCTGCCGGTGATCGGCACGAGCCGGATCGGCGTCGCCGCCGCCAACTCCTGGATCGCGGGAACAGGAAAGCTCCCGGAAAGGATCATGGCGTCGATTTCACCCGCCTGTAACTCCTCGGCGGCCTGAGCCGGCCGCACGAACTTGCGCACGACATCGCTCTCGCCAAGCCCGGCCGCGGCGAGCAGGACATTCGCATTGGCCGCGGTGCCGGAGCCCGGATCGCCGACCGCAATGGTCTTGCCGGCGAGCTCGTCGACCGAGCGGATCGGACTATCGACGCGGACGACAATGTGCATCGCCTCGGGAAAGAGGCTAGCAATCGCGCGCAGCCGGTGGGCGGGCGGATCATCGGCGAACGCGCCCGTGCCGGCAAAGGCCATGGCCGCAAGATCGGTCTGGACGAAACCGGACTCGATCTGCCCGCTGGCGACGAGCCGGATATTGTCGACCGAGCCTTGCGTCGCTTGCGCCACCGCGACCAGTCCCAGCACGCCGCAATCGCCGCTCTTCGCACAGATGGCACCTTCGACCGGGCTCGAGATCGCGCTAGCGACCACCGCACCGATCTCGAAGAAGCTGCCACCGGTCGCCGCGGTGCCAATGCGGAAGAACCGGGTCTCGGTATCGGCCATCGCGCTCGACGCCATGCCAACAAAAAGCAAGCTGGCGCACGCGAGGCTGCGCCAGCTAAGTCCCATTCGCCACTTCCACGTCTCACCCGGTGAGACAATCATGTGAAATGACACCATGCCTGCCAAGCGATTGCAACCCGTGATCCGCCTCGATTAGCCTTTGCCAAAGCAGCGCCCGGAGCCCGCCCATGCCCGACCCTACCCCCCTGATCGACCTGCGCTCCGATACGGTGACCCGCCCGTCGCCGGAGATGCGTCAGGTGATGGCCGCGGCGACGGTCGGCGACGACCAGTATGGCGAGGACCCGTCAGTCAACCTCTTGCAGCAGAGGATCGCTGTGTTGCTCGGCAAGGATGCCGCGCTATTCGTGCCGAGCGGCACGATGGCGAACCAGATCGCCTTGAAGCTACTGACCCGGCCGGGCGACGACGTCATCGTCGGTCAGAACGCACACATGATGTGCCACGAGGCCGGTGCGGCCGCGGCCAATTCCGGCGTGCAATTCAGCCCGGTCGGCACCGGCGGCAAATTCACCGTCGACGAATTCCGCCAGGCGGTGAAGCCGCGCGGCCATATCGTCATGCCGCCGACCGGCCTCGTCGCCATTGAGAACACGCACAATATGGGCGGCGGCATCGTCTTCCCGCAGGCGGACGCTGTCGCGATTTGCGCTGCCGCCGGCGAGGACGGCATCGACTCCTATCTCGACGGCGCCCGCCTCTTCAACGCGGCCGAGGCGAGCGGCCTGTCGCTCGCCGAGCTAGCGCGGCCATTCGACCTGGTTTCGGTGGCGCTCTCAAAAGGGCTGGGCTGCCCGGTCGGCAGCGTGCTCGCCGGGAACCAGGCGCATATTGGCCGGGCGGTCACCGCCCGCCGCCGCTTCGGCGGGGCGATGCGTCAGTCAGGAATTCTCGCCGCCGCCGGGCTCTACGCGCTCGACCACAATGTCGGCCGGCTCGCCGACGACCATGCCAATGCACGGCTCATCGCAGAGGGTATCGCCGGGCTGCCCGGAGTCAGCCTCGACCTGGACACGGTGCAGACCAATATCGTGATCTGGCAGATGGCGGCGGACGAGCCCGATGCCGCGACGGTCGTCGCCAAGGCCAAAGCAGCCGGGGTGCTAATCTCCGCGCTCGGGCCGCGCACCTTGCGCGCCGTTAGCCACATGGATGTCAGCACCGAACAATGCCTGCGAGCAGCCGAGGTGCTGGCCGACGTTATCGGGCGCGGCTGACGTCCGGCGTCAGTCTTTCATGTAGTACTCAAGGCGATCGCACCCGTTTGGCGCCAGATCGCCGTCCCCGCCGGTCACCACGACGATGACGCTCCCGCCGAGACAGAGAACGAGCCCGCTTAGCCGGTCCTTGTCGGCATAGACGCTGCGGCCCGCATTGCCGCCGGTCTTGATGTTCGTCCACCCTTCCCGCGTGAAGGCGTTTTGCGCCCGGCTGACGCAGACGTCCTGATCCTCGTCGAAATCGTCCGACCACCAGCTTATCGCCGGCGCCGCCCGGGCGGGAATTGAACCGGCGCCAGCCAGCGTCAGCACCGTCGCCGCCACCGTCCCAGCGGCGAAAAATCTTCGCATGCCCATCCTCTTTTCGGCCGGTCAGGCCTGGCGCTTGCGCAGCAGGTATTTCTGCTCGCCGGACAAAACCAACTCGTTCTTCTGGTTATGCACGCTGACCGCGACCGTCACGACACCGGTGGTGCGCTGCGGCGTCAGCGCGGCGACGGTCAGCGCCGGATAAAGCGTGTCGCCCGGGTAAACCGGCTTCAGGAACTTCGACGACTGCTCGATGAAGGCGATCAGCGAGTCGCCGATCACATGTGCGAAAGTACCCGCGCCGGCCGCGGTGAAGCACAGCACCTGGAACCCGTGCGCCAGCGGCCCGGGATGGCCGCGGTCGCGGCAATATTCGATGTCGTAATGGATCGGGTGGTTGTCGCCCGAGACGGTCTGGAACGCGGCGAAATTGGCGTCGGTGACGGTGCGGCTGGGGATGTAAAAGCTGTCGCCAACCTTCAAATCCTCGAAGAACTTGCTCTCCGGGAAGCGGTGCTGCTTGCGGTCGAACTTGGCGCTCATGGCAGCCGCACCGCCCCCTCGGCGGCGAGGCGCGCCTGCGCCGTTACATCGAAGCCGAGGTCGGCCAGGATCGCGCGGCCATGTTCACCGATACGCGGAGCGGGCGACAGCGCGGCATCGGCTTCGGCCGAGATGCCTGGGGTGCGCGGCACCTTGAACAGCGGCATGTCGCCGGGCGCGACCGTCACTGCGCCCCCTGTCGCGACGATATGCGGGTCGACGAGCCAATCGTCGAAGCCGTTGATGCGGTCGGCGAGAATGTCGGCGGCCCGCAACTTTTCCAGGCACGACGCGGTGGTCTCGGCGGCGATCAGCGCGCGCAACGCCTCAAACAGCGGCGCGGCATGCTCGGCCCGGGTCGCGAAGCTGGCGAAGCGCGGGTCTTGGGCCAATTCGGGGCGGCCCAGCGCGCCGACCAGGCGGGCGAATTGCTCCTCGCGGATGAGCGCGATCATCACCCAGCCATCCTTGGTTCGGTACGAGCCGGTCGGCACATTGAGCACCCGCGGGCTGCCGTTTTCGAGGACGTGCTCGGCGAGCCGCTGCCCGAGGATCGCGGCGCCGCATTCGGCGAGACTGACCGCGGTCCGCGCGCCCTTGCCGCGCCGCTCGCGCGCATAGAGCGCGACCCCCAGCGCCTGCGCCGCATAAAGCCCGGTCAGTGTGTCGATGATGATCGCGCCGATACGGTGCGGCGACCCGTCCTCGCCGCGGTTGAGCGCGACCATGCCCGAATAAGCCTGCGCCACCGAGTCGGTGCAGGGCAGGTTGGCGTGGGGGCCGTCCTGTCCGAAGCCGCTGATCGAGGCGTAAACGAGACGCGGATTGACCTCGGCAAGTGCCTCGTAGCCGAGGCCCAGCCGCGCCATCACGCCGGGCCGGTTGTTCTCGATCAGGATGTCGGCGCGCTTAGCTAGATCAAGTGCGATCGAGCGCGCCGCCGGCGTCTTCAGGTCGAGCGCCAGGCTCTGCTTGCCGCGATTGTAATGCGCCGACATCGCGGTGTGATCGCCATAGGCGGTGCCGAGCCCGCGCGACCAGTCGCCGCCGATCGGCTCGATTTTAATGACCTCGGCACCGTGCATCGCCATCAGCATCGCGCAATAGGGCGCGGCGATGCCCTGCCCCAGATCGAGGACGCGCAAGCCGCTATAGGCGCCGTCAAAGCTCATGCCTTTTCCGTCCCCAGCCATACCTTGACCGCCTGCGCCGCGGCCTGCTCGGCGCGCTGCGCGATCTCGGCGTCCGACAAGGTCGAGAGCGGATGGTCAATCACCACCGCCGCTAGATCGGGCATGCCGAGCGCGTCGCGCTGCATGTTCGCCTCATGGAGAAACTCGGTCGTCACCACCACGGCGGTGGGCCGCCCCAGCGCCTCGAGAGCAATGCCGTCATGCGTACAGCACGACGTGCACGACCCTCAATCGCCGATCGCGGTCAGGACGATGTCGTTGTTCGCGGCGATCTCGGCGATGAGCGCCGGATCGGCGATCTTCGAGAAACTCTCCTTCTTGTAGTAACTGACCACGCCAATGCCGTGCCCGGCTTCGAGCAGCGCCGCCGTTTTGCGCAGCAACCGGTTGGCGTTCCACTTGGTGTTGTCGAGGATGCCGAGTCGTAGGCCCTTGAGCGCCGCCGCGCGCGGCGCCAACTCGACCCGCCCGGCATCGACCCGCCCGCGCGGATCGAAGACAGTGAATTCATCCATGGTGTCCATTGGCGGCCCCCCTCGCCCTCCTGTTAACCCTGTTTCTGCTGGAAATTTCAGGTGCCGGCATTCCGTATTGTCGTCTTACCATCATTCGCTACGACACAATTGCGGCGATTTTAGTGTCGTTGCGCGCTCACAGGTAGCACGTTCCATCGACACAGACCGGGCCGGACGGGCCGCCGCCTTCGATGCCGCGCAGCACCGGCGACGACATATGCCCCCAGCCGGGGATAAAGGCGGAGAACCGTCCCGCCGTGCCGCCGATGACGAACAGATGGATGTGGTCGGGGCTCGGCACGATCGGGATGCGCGAGTCGAGCTCGCGCTTGTACCAGCGCGGCAGGTTGCGGTTGTAGATTTTGCCGTAGCGGTGGTTGAAGGCGAGCGCGCCGAACAGATTGCCCGAGTGCAGGTGCAGGTAGTTGCGGATGTCGTGCCGAGTCCAGCCCTTTGCGGCGATGGTGCGCGCGTGCTCCGGCCCGATCACCACCGCGCAATGGCCGCTCGACACCGCGTTGTTGTTGGCGATCGTGCTCATCGCCGAGCAGATCGTATCGAGGATGCCCTCGGGATCATCGGCGACATGGTTGGTGCAGCTGTGCGGCGGCTCGGCGGCGATAACGAAGACGGTCGAGTCTTCGGGCGCGAACCCCTTCTCGACGTGGTAGGGGGCGAATGGGCTCTCGGCTTCGTTCTCGGCGACGCAATAGGTGTATTTGCCGGGGTGGCCGAGGGTCGATTTGTCGAGATCGCCCGGCGTGCCGCCACCGACATTCAAGAGAATGAGGCGGATCGCCCGGCCGATCGTCGCATTGGCGCGATTGCCCGATCCGAAGGCGTTAGCGCCGCCGTTCATGCCGATCTCGCGCGCGACCGGACCGTTGACGACGAGTAGCGGTCCGGCCATGTGCGTCGTCGCCTGAACGCCGTTGAGGTTAAAGGCTTGCGTCGTCAACGCCAGCATCGCCGCGCGCACCACCGGCGCGTATTCGGGCTTGCATCCGGCCATCACCATGTTGACCGCGAGCACCTCGCGGGTGAGGCCGCCATAGCGCGGCGGCACCTTGCATTCGAGGAAATCGGGCTCGCCGCCGAGCGCGGCGATGCAAGCGGCAACCCGCTCGGCGGTCGGCGGCACCACCGGCAATCCGTCGGTCCAGCCTTGCGAGAAATACCACTCGACGAGATCGGTATCGGCCGGAACGCGGGAAATGGTCAAGGTGCTGTCAGGCATGGCGGCGATCTTATGTCACGGATGGCGGCTGCAGCCGAGTCGCGCTACCGGTCGCGAGCGGCCAGCGATAGCGATCGAAGGTGAGACCGACCACCTCCATCTGCCCGTCGATTTGCGCGCCCGACCCTTCAGCGACGCGACGCGAGCGGGTGTTGTGCGGCAGGATGGCCGAGATCGCGTAAGAGAGCTGCAGCACGTCGCGCGCATAATCGCGAACGCAGCGTGCCGCTTCGCTCGCGAAACCCCGGCCCCAGACGGCGGGATCGAAGGTGTAGCCGAGCTCGCACTCGAACGTCAGCGCGACGTCGTCGGGCACTCCCTCGCGCCCGAACCATCCTCGCCGTATCCCGCGTTCCGGCGCCGCGTTCTCGACGACAAGTTCCATCAGGCCGCAGCGACCGATCAGCGCGCCGTCCTGCTTGCGCAGCACCGCGAGGTATCCGAGCGCCTGCATCTCGTAACTGGTCAACGTTGATTGCAGCCACGCGTCGGTCTGCTGGGGCGTGCGCGGCCGGCCTTCGGGATAGAGACCCTGCGCGACCTCCGGAAGCGCATGGATGCGGGTGAAGAATGGCAGATCGGCGGGGG
>Ga0209517_10000248_pt1 | contig 96032 bp, 82 predicted proteins | sample PeaSoiMetSII2010_FD_187695 | JGI IMG/M metagenome (GOLD analysis project Ga0209517, IMG submission 187695) | Peat soil microbial communities from Weissenstadt, Germany - SII-2010 (SPAdes) (version 2) | ecosystem: Environmental > Terrestrial > Soil > Wetlands > Peat | place: Germany...
CGATAAATATCAATATTATCGGTCCCATGACTATCATCGAGCAGGCGCCCCAACTCCTTTTCGGATTCTTTGACGACTTCCGCCGTAATAGCCAGATGCCGAACAGGCGTTGAAGGGAGCTTCTTTTCAAAGGGTAACACGACCCTTTCCAGAACGCTGACCAGTCCCCGCGCGCCGGTTTTCTCCAGGAATGCTCTTTCGGCAATGATGCTCAATGCCTCATCTTCAAACCTAATATCAATTCCGTAACTCCGGAAATCTTCCTTCTTGGCATTGATTATAGGGTTATTGGGGTTCCTCAGTATCTGGGCCAAATCTTCCACGTCGAGCGGATCGAGCACTGCAACCACAGGTATCCGGCCCACGAATTCGCTTTCGAACCCGAATTCGATCAGGTCCTCGGCCTTTACGTGCTTTAAAAATCGAATATCGTTGTCACGGCTGTGTATCCGGGCGCCGAAGCCGATCTCCTGGCTCTGGAGCCTCTTTTTGACAATCTCGGCAAGACCATTGAAAGCACCGCTCATGATAAAAAGGATATTTTTCGTATGAACAGTCCGCTTCTCCCGTTTTCCAGTCTTGCGGTACTGCTCTATCGCCTGCATCTGGGAGATGGGATCGTGGGGCACCTTGAGATCCACTTCAGTCTCCTCCATCGGCTTGAGGAGCGCTCTCTGAACCCCTGTCCTGGAAACATCCGGCCCAATGAGGTGCTGCGATGATGCTATCTTGTCGATTTCGTCGATATAGATGATTCCATGCTCGGCCAGTTCGATGTCCTCATCGGCCTGAATCACCAACTCCCGGATCAGATCCTCTACGTCGCCGCCAACGTAGCCGGTTTCACTAAACTTAGTGGCGTCGCCTTTTACAAAGGGCACCCCGAGCTTCTGGGCTATCAGCTTGACCAGATAGGTCTTGCCAACGCCAGTCGGACCGACCAGGAGAATGTTGTTTTTGATCCTCCCCACCATCGGTTCGGTTCCAAACCTTGCGAGACCCTTCAGGTATCTTATCCGATTATAGTGAGTGCAAATTTTTGTTGCTAAAATGGCCTTGGGATCGTCCTGCCGGATGACATACCTGTTGAGGTAAGACTCAAGTTCGTCCGGTTTCATATCGAAGCGTATCTTTTCAATCCCACCCGATTTCTTTTCGCCCTCGACGTGTTCATTGCCATGCTCAGCGGCCATCATCGGCGAAATGACCTTGATCCTGTAGCCGTACTTTTTCGAAAGATACTCGCTGAGCTCTTTTTCGAGTGTTTCCTGATCCGGGAAATTTGGAGGTTCGCCCTGCATCGGAATGCCTTTCACAAACAGGATTGATTCATGCTCTCTTTATAATATCCAAGTTTAATTATAAATGTTGTCTACCGCGCATGCAATCATCCTGCTCGCAGAAACGGACCCACAGGATCCGCACATCATCTTTTCACATTAAATCCAACAGCCCTCAGCCAAAGATAATAAACAAACCGAAAACTCATACCTTAATTTGAGGATAGCAACCCAGGATGTAAAGGGGGGAATAAAATGGGGAGAAACAGGGTAGACGGTATACCCAAAACCTGGTTAGTGTTCACCACAGAGGGCACAGAGACAAAAGGGAATGGGCATGCAGGAAAAACCTGAAGCAAACAGGCCCTGTAAATCCTGTCCGCAAAGCTTTTCTCTGTGATCTCCGTGTCTCTGTGGTGGAATTTCCGGCGGTCCCACCGCCCTAGTCCCAGCCCAGGATCTCTTCATCATAGAGCTTTTCAAGCTTGCGCTTGTGCTTTTCTTCTTCATTTTCCAGGAGTTGGAAAAGTTTTGAAGCCTTTTCGCTCATGCATTTGTTTTTCCAGCCTGAATAGAAGGCCAGCGCTTTTTCTTCTTTCTTCATCGCGACAATCAGGGCTTCCTGGTAGGTGATATCGTCCGAAAAAGTCACATCGACCAGGTAGTCGCTGATCTTCAGATTTTCCACATCCTTAAATATTACCTTATCGAGATTGAGCGAGTCCAGGTTTCTGAGCATGTCCCTGTGGCCCTGCTCTTCGGTTACCATTTCCCTGAAGAACTCCTTTATACCCGGGTTCTTCGCGCGCTCGGCGCATTTGCGGTAAAACTCCATCGCTTTTTCTTCTTTTTCAATGGCGAAATCGACAACATCACTTACTGAATGGCAGGAAAGGGTGCTCATTGGGTTACTCCTCTTTAGAGAACAGAGATACGTGGGAAAAGCTCGAAACCTCGACAAGTCCCAAGTCGGTCAATTTCAACTCCGGTATGACCGGAAGAGACAAAAAGGAGAGCGCCATAAACGGATTATCGAGTTTTGCCCCCCAATCCTTTACTCGCAATTTGAGCACCTTCAGCCTGTCCGATACATCCGAAGCAGGCAATAAGGACATAAGCCCTGCGATTGGAAGGGGCAGAATCTCCACCTGGCCGTCCAGGGCGGCGGCCATGCCTCCGCCGGTTTGTCTCAATGCGCAAACCGCCGCGACGATATCGGAATCCGATACGCCCGCAGCAATTACATTGTGCGAATCGTGGGCAACGGAAGTAGCGATAGCTCCTTTTTTCAGCCCCAGGCCGTGAACGAATCCCACGGCCGGCGCCCTGCCGGGAACGTATCGATTATAGACCGCCGCTTTGAGCAAATCGCGCTCGGGATCGCAAACAACGCAGCCGTTTTCAATTTTCGGGTCCATAAGAAGCTTGCGCGTAAATAATGTCGCCTCCAGTATCCCGATCACGCGCAATTTACCGGATTTGGCCGGGACTGACAACTGTTGCGCGCTTATCGTGCCGATATTCATCGGGCTGCCCGGTAAAGGCGGCATCGGCCGGCCGATGATGTCGGTCAAAAGCTCGCCCTCTCGCGCAATTTCGATTCCACTGTTGAAGACCCGCACCGGATTCCACGGATTAAGTGTAGGACTGATGCTGAAATCGGCAAAAAACCCAGGGCCAAGCGCGCCGCGCCTTCGGAGGTGAAAATAGTCGGCAGGGGTCCGGGAAGCAAGCGTTATGGCGCGCACGGGGTCCATGCCCAGGTTCATTGCAGCATTGACTATGGCATTCATGTGACCTTTATCGATCAGATCATCCGGGTGAAGATCATCGGATACGAACATGCAGCGCGGCCAGGTGGAATCATTTACTATCCCGATAAGCTTGCGCAGGTCTTTTGACTGGCTCCCCTCGCGAATCATGACCGTCATTCCGCGCGCCAGCTTTTCAGACGCTTCCTCCAGGGACGTGCATTCGTGATCGGAGCCAATGCCGGCAGCTATATAGGCGTTCAGGTCCCGTCCCGAGAGCGTTGGACAATGACCGTCTATGACCATTTCCTGAAAAAGCAGGAGCTTGTCGGTAACCTCCGGATCGGCTTGAATTACACCCGGAAAGTTCATTACTTCCGCAAGCCCGGGGATCTTATCGTTTGGCAGCAGTGACTGGAGATCGACCGCCTTCAGGTTCGCACCGGAAGTCTCCAGGCCAGAGGCAGGGACACAGCTCGGCAGGTTGAAAAACATATCCAGGGGAAGATTGCGTGCGCACTCGAGGAAATACCTGATGCCGTTCAAACCGAGCACATTTGCGATTTCATGCGGGTCCGCAACCACCGCGCAGGTACCCCACGGCATCACCGAGGCGCAAAAAATGGCCGGACTCAATAGAGTGCTTTCGATATGAATATGTCCATCTATGAAGCCGGGACAGACATACATGCCATCGGCCCGCAGGGTTTCCCGGGATTGGTAGCCGTCTCCCCACCCGACGATGAAACCGTCATGAATAGCAAGGTCGGCGGTCTCGATCATCCCGGAAAAAACATTGACCAGCCGGCATCCCTTTATACAAAGGTCTGCTGGACGCTCTCCCCTCGCAGCCTGGATCAACCCTGTCAAACGCGCAGTATCCATCTTCATTTACATTTTGTACTTGCTGAAATCGGAAGGATCGAGTTTATCGAGCATGTCAGCCCACTGCTCCTTGTTATTCACGTCAAATGCGGGCTTTGCTGCATCGGATTTGAGATACTTCGTAATTACTTCGTCATTGACAAAGATGGGGGCGTTGGTGCGAAGCGCGATTGCAATGGCGTCACTTGGGCGCGAGTCGATAGTGCTGAGCTGTTCGCCGTTTCGTATGTGGATAAGGGCGTAATAGGTATTGTTCTTCAGTTCGCACACCTCTATGCGCTCCACCTTGACATTCAGATGGTCGAAAAGAATCCGGATCAGGTCATGAGTCATAGGGCGGGGGAACTGGATCTTTTCTAGTTCGGTGGCGATTGCCGTAGCTTCCAGCAGGCCTATCCAGATAGGGAGCGTGGTATCGTCGGCAATATCTTTGAGCACCAGTATCGGCGAGTTGGAATGAGGATCCATTACCAGCCCTGTCACTTTCATCTGCTTGAACATGCTTTCCTCCAAACACGTATTCCAGGGGTCCCGGAGAATTGGTTGAGTTGAAAGTTCGGAAATTCCCTTCAGGCTGGGCCTTGGGCAAACTATAACCTCGATTAGTGTGCGAAGCAAGGCAAAGCTAATCCTTTTACAGGGGTGGGGTGCACGGCAAACCGGCTTCCGTGATAACGTGGCAAAACCGCTTCACCACAGTCTATCATGTACCTGTGGGACACCCGAAACCATAAAAAGGCCCGCAAGGGTGGGCTAAGCGCGCGCAACCCACCAAGTCTTTTCGAGACAGTATCTCATGTCCCCATGGGACACCCTGAAAGCATGAAAAGGGATGCGCCAATCAGACCCCTTGTCTAAAGTGGTTGTTCTTTAACTTTTGCCTTTTTACTTTTTACTTGCGCAAGCCGGACCCCCATTTTCGTCATTCCGGCAGTTCTTTTGGGCCGGAATCCAGTGACTTTTCGAAGCAGAGACACGGGGATCAGCGAGAAAATCTTTGCGGTACAGGATTTACAAGATTAACAAGAATAGAATAAAGGCCGGCTCCCTGCTTGCTTCAGGTCTTTCCTGCATGCCTATTTCCATTTCTCTGTGTAACTAACATCGAGTTTCTTGAAATTTTGCCAAGATTTCTTGCTGCCGCCGAGGGCAGCGGCGAACCCGGCTGGCGGTCCCACCGCCTTGTCAAGATTTTCTTGAACAGCAAGCCGGGTGGTCAAGCAGGCCGCACGCTACCGCCAGCAGCACCAGCGAGGCATTAGCGGCGAGCTCGGGGCAAGTGTGAACGGACGGATACTTCTGTCCACCTTGTCCACACAGTCCACGATTGTGCTCTTCCCGCAGCGACACAGCAGACTGGCACGCGCTACGGTGGTGAGCTTTTATCTGCGCCATCTCAAGATCAACCGTAGCCGCTCGAACGAACAGCCGGATAGTTCGAGTTTGTCGATCGGATAGTTCTTTGCCTATGCGCGCTTTCTTGGCGATCTCTGACTGGAAGAGTGGACAGAGCGGTAAATACTTTCACTCACCCTTTACTTTAACGTTGCCTTGAGTCGACTTATCAACAGACATCAGCAAGGCCAATATGTTGTCTTACCGAGTTCAGATACTCAAGGATTTTTTCGGACACGGCGGAATCGAGATTCTCAAATTCCATACCGCAGACAATCTTGCCTCTATCCAGTGAAACATGTTTAAAAGTGCCAGAAATGGGAATCGATCCCGCTAGTTGTTCAAAATGGAGCTTCGCCTTTTCGCCAGGACAAATGGAACATTGTAACTTAGGGATTTCGTCTGGAAAGATGTCCTTATTATTGCTCGTCATAACATCCTGTATCTTTATGGCATAATCTGAACTAAGTGTAGGCGGATGGAAGGTAAAGGCACACCCGCCGGTGTTAATATTGGTCACAACTCCATTGTAGATTTCTCCATGAACTTCAGCCCTGACAAGGTAGAAGCAGCCAATTCTCGGCTCCTTGCGGACATTATGGGTCTCTATATGATCTGGATAATCAACTAATATTAGTTGCACCGGCTTACGCACAATACCTTGAATGAAGGAGCGGAACCCAAAGACGAGGCCAAGTCCATTATGTACATAGGAAACCTCTATCCGGTTTCCTTCGTGTAGATGACCCAATATTTCAGTCCCGTCCGAAGTTCGGATAACGATGTATTCCCATGGTTTTCTCCCGACGATGACGCTTGAAAATTGTCTATTAGAGGTCCCAAGCTTAATTAGGAGTTGAGTTCCGATATCGATATCGATATCGAGGTTTTTTCCTCGTGCCTCATCTAAAGAGATTGCCCTGCTGCGACCTGGTGCGGTCGTCTTTTTGACCGCTGATCGCTCGACATTGCCAACAGTACTGTCTATGGGCGCAGAACACACGTGAGTCTGGATTCCCTTCTCTAGTGAACTAATAGGATATGATCGGCAAACTTCATTTATTAATATATAAGATAACATAAACGAATGTCAACATACCGTTTGACTCAAACCACGCCAGGCTCCTTGTGTTTCCTCGCATTTGTCATCCATTTCTATGTAATAAACACATTATCGGCAGGAGGCGGGGCTGCCCTCGGCTTTGCCTATAATGACCCGGATAACGTGGTACAGGTTTCCTACCCCAACGGGACATCGCAGACCATAACGTATGCGACCTGCTGCCCTCATCTTACAGCGTCGGTGACAGACAGGGCCGGAAGATCGACCCAGTACACTTACAATCCCTTGAAGCGCTTGACCGAGATTGCATACCCCGGCGGGGCAACTGTTAGTTACGGCCACGATGCCAACATGAACCGCACGAGTGTTACGGACCCGAACGGAAATGCGACGTCGTTTAGCTATGATACGCTAAACCGCCGGATCCGGCAAACCGACCCGACTGGCAATGCGACCAGTTTTGCTTATGACGCGAACGGGAACCGCACCTCGACAACCGATGCCACAGGGAAGATCACAAGTTACAGCTACGATTCGATGAACCGTGTTTCGAAGGTTACGGACCCTGCGGGCTCTGCAACCAGCTATACCCGCGATCTCAGGGGACTTGTGACCCTTAAGACCGACCCCTTTGGCAAGAATACAAGCTTTGTCTACGACGCGGCCGGCAGGCCCACGAGCAAAACGGACAAGAACGGAGCTACGCTTACCTATGCCTGCACCCCTGTCGGAAAGCTTGCGAGCGTCACCTATCCCGGTGGGGCGCAAGTGAACAATACCTACGACGGATTCGGCAGGCTCACGAGCATGCAGGACCCGCATGGGTCCAGTTCGTATTCCTACGATGCGGCGAGCAGGCTCGCGAGCGTTACCGATCCCAAAGAGCAATGCGGGGCTTGAAAAAGGAAAATTCATTCAATGACTGTCTCGCCATGGTTTCCCTTCTGGCATGCCTTGGTTCCTGCGGGAGTTTTCGGGGGCAAGGAAAAAGTGCGCCTTGAGCCGTTTGCTGAGATAGAAATCAATCTCGGCGATCTCTGGCTGGACGAGTTGGTAGAGTGGTAAATGAGATGAACAATCGTACCCGTTGACCAATGCCCATCCATAGATTAGGCTGTGGATAATGATCCACAGTGAGGTTTTTATGAAGACGATTCAGATGCCCATAGATGAACCGCTCCTGGACGAGGTCGATCATGTTATCCAGGACCTCAAAACCACTCGTTCGGCATTCATCCGCTCAGCCCTGCAACTTGCACTTCAGAAGTATTCAATCTCCAAATTGGAGCAGCAGCATACAGAGGGCTACGAAAGACATCCCGCAGCCCCGGGTGAGTTTGATATCTGGGAATCGGAGCAGGCATGAGGGGAGCAGTGACTTAAGGAGACGTGTACTGGTACACTTTCAAAGAGCCGGACAAACGCCGGCCGGTTCTGATTTTAACGCGTAATTCCGCTATCCCGGTCCTTACCTCTCTCACTGTTGCTCCCATCACTTCAATAATTCGCGCAATTCCAACCGAGGTGAGGCTCAGTCAAACTGAGGGTCTCTTCACAGATTTTGTGCGGTGAACCTGGATAATATACAAACGGTTCAGAAAGCAAAGGTTGGTGCTTTCATTACCCATCTTTCATCGCATCATATGCAGGCAGTCAAGAAAGCCATTGAATTCGCGCTGGGCTTCGACGCCCTCCTTTGAAACTCTCATGCGGTATCAGTATTGACAGAGCAGCGCGGCGGTCCGTCGCCATGAACTTAAAAAGAGGGGATAAGAACAATGTTCAAAAGAATTGACCACATAGAGATCGTTCCGCATGATTTACAGAGGTCCATCGACTTTTACGCAGGGATTCTGGGCTTCAAAATAAAAGAAAGGAAGAAGGTCGATGCGCCGCCTCTGGAAGAAGTTGTCTATCTGGATCTGAATGGTACCGTTATAGAGCTTTTATCAGTCAAAGATCCCGCACCCATGTCCCAGGAGCAATGGCAGATCGGCTACCGTATGATGGCTCTGGAAGTGGCGGATATGACTAGTGCCGTCCAATACCTGAAAGGTAAGGGCATCGACACAACCTGGGGGCCGGCCTCTCTGGGACAATCCCAACGGGCCGAAATACAGGACCCCGATGGACTCAGAATTGAACTGAGGCAATGGTAGCGGGCGGGATGTTGGCGGGATGACAAAAGACGAGGTAATAATCAGCAGAATTCGGTGAGCGCCTCTCTCTGGGGTCATGGCTTGAAAAAGGAATATTCTATCAGCAACGGTCTCGCCATCTCTTTGTCTACCGACCTGCCATGAAGGTTGTCCACACCGCATTTCCCTTTTTCAAGCCTTGAACTTTCACTATGCCGGTTTATCCGGCGCTTTCGGCCCGACCCATTTGCCAAAGACCCCATTTGCATATCGCATAATCGGTGCAATTAGAAATCAGAGACTTATTCATCATCAAAAGGGATAACCTGCTTCTGGCCCGAATTGCGATTACTGAGAGGGACCGAAGCCTGTCCGTTGCCTGCCTTGAGATGGCCATTTGCTTTCTTTCAATATGCTGTAATCATCTTCGGCTCTTTTGCAGCCTTCTTCAATTCGACCTTTTTCCGCAAAGCTGTGGCGCCTCCGACCAGGGTTGCCAGTTCGGCCACAAATTGCTTCATCTGCTCTGCCTGAGCGCTCATTTCCTCCGAGGCGGAAGCGGATTCCTCGGCATTCGAGCAATTGCGCTGAATCACATTCTCCATTTCGTTTACGGCCTTGCTGATTTGTTCAATCCCTTGAGCCTGTTCACCGGATGCCGCCGAGATCTCCCCCACCAATTCTCCCATCCTGACGGAGCTCGTTTGTACCTCGGAGAACTCGGTGTTGGTCTTCCGGACAAATTCAGAGCCTTCCTTTATTTTCTTGACTGTACCTTCAATCAGATCGGCAGTATTTTTTGCCGCCCCGGCAGCTCTCATGGCCAAATTTCTCACCTCATCGGCAACAACGGCAAATCCCGCTCCGGCCTCACCGGCCCTGGCGGCTTCAACCGCTGCATTGAGCGCCAGCAGATTCGTTTGAAAAGCAATTTCGTCAATGGTCTTGATGATCTTTGAAGTCTCTTCACTGGCTTTTGAAATCTCTTGCATGGAAACGGTCAGGTTCGCCATTGATCCGTTGGCTTGACCGACAACCTGCCTGGTCTTGTCCATCAGAGCATTGGCCTGATTGGCGTTTGCGGCGTTCTGCGTTGTCATGGAGGACATCTCTTCCAAAGAGGAGGAGGTTTCCTCGATAGATGCCGCCTGCTCGGATGCCCCTTCGGCAAGCTCCTGGCTGGCAGAGGCCACCTGTGCCGAAGCTGAAGCAACTTGCTTCGCTCCATCGGTCAGCCCCTCTGCAATCCTCTTGATGGGCCGTGTTATGCCGATTGCAAGGAAGAAAGCGAGGCCTATGCCAATCACCGTGGCACAGGCGAGGCCGGCAGTCAGAAAAAGGGATGCCCCCGAGAGCCTAGATACCGTATCCTCGGACGATCGCCCCATTTCCTCTATCCTTGCGTGGCTTATCTCTTCTGCAACTGCCAGGACCCGTTCCGCTACGGCTAGCCTTTTCTGAGAAAGCTCCTGCAGCGATTGCCAATTCAGAAGAAGCCACTTCAGCAACTTTTCGAAATGGTCGCCTGCATCCATTATTTCTGTTAGCTCTTTCTCGTTTGAGTTCTGGTCGGCAATTGCAAGAAGTTGCTCGATCTTAGTGCTCATATCGGAGAAATTCTTCTGTGCCTCAAAGGCGACCTTTGGGTCTCTAAGGGCCTGGGCCTTGAAATTGGCGATGCGCACCCAGTTGCAGAGATCGATGACCTCGTTGATGGTGTTGATCTTTTTGACTCGTTCGGAAAGCTTCGACGGGTCTGCATTGCTATTTATTTCTTCATCAAGCGCCTGGTTTTGGTCCTTGAGGTACTGGTAGCAATTCATCATGTACTTCTCAGCAGCACCATCCATGGTATGCCTTGCGTTTTGAAGCGCCTTGACCATCTCAGTGCTTTCATGGACGAGATTCTCATATTCGAGTACGGCCGCATCCGCCTGTGTGATTCCCTCGCTGAGTTTGAGCAGCGAGGGGTACTTTGTTGACAGATCCTTGGCCTGACTTAATCCCTTCTTCACTTGATCGAGAGTCTTCATCCCCGAATCCAGGTAGGTTGCATCCTCTGTGTACGCATAGTCTCGTATTTTCAACATGGTCTGGAGCGAATTTCTTTCAACCTCTGTGGCGAGACGCACTTCGGGGAGGTATTCGCGGTCCATTTTCTCAGACATCACCCGGGCGCTCTTCATCTGCCAAACGGCAACGCTTCCGATCATAGCTGTTATGGCAATCATAAGCCCGAAACTTGAACCGATCTTCAAGCTCAATTTCATCTTGGCGAACATTACGTTCTCCTCGTCTTTGAAGTGAGGTTCGACAGGGGTTCGACAGTAGAATAAGGAGTTTGCTTGCACAACAGCAGCGATGTCGAAAAAAAGGAAGGGTTCTCGAAGCGCCCTAAACTCTACCATTTCAGTAGGGTTTGTCTGTTATTCGGCAAAACAGGATCGCAACTTTAATGAAAGTTCACAATCGGCAGTTAGGGCCGAACCGCTCTATGCGGAGGATAGCCGGCTTTACCTGAAGAGATGCCCTGAAAGATCTAAATGGACGGAAGCTTGTTCATTTGTAATTCGTAATTGATTTCATGGACCTCGCCCATCAATGAATGAGTATGGGCGAAGGCGATTTTTATCGAAAGGATTTTCCCTTTAGATGATGAAGGCGCGTCGAAGTTGACTATCCTGTTCTGAGAGGTTCGGCCGCTCATCTGGCCGTTGGCCGCCCTGCTCGGCCCTTCGACGAGCACCTCCCGGATCGAGCCTGCCTCTGCAATATATTTGCCCATCGTGATATCGGCCTGGAAGCCCTGAAGTTCGTTCAATCTGCGTGCGGAGGTCTGCCTGTCCACCTTGTCCGAAAATTTGGCTGCACGCGTGTTTGGACGGTCCGAGTAGCAGAAGGAAAAAAGATTATCGAATTGGACTTCACCCAGCAGTTTCATGGTCATTTGGAAGTCTTCTTCGGTTTCGCCGGGAAAGCCGACAATGACATCGGAAGTAAGAGCAATTTCAGGACAAATTCGGCGAAGCCGCCTGATTTTTTCAATATAGGCGGAAACAGTGTAACCTCTGTTCATCCGGGCCAGAATGCGGTCCGACCCCGCCTGCACGGGAAGGTGAAGATGTTTGCAAAGCGAGTTCATTTCGGCGAAACAGTCCATCAGTTCATCTGTGAGGTCCTTGGGGTGGGACGTCGTAAACCGGATGCGCGCAATGCCGGTCTCGGTCCCGATACGCCGCAGAAGATCGACGAATGTGACGGCTTCGCCTGTCCCCTTCCCGTATGAATTGACGTTCTGGCCGAGCAAAAGGACCTCGCGAACGCCGGAGGCTTCCAGCAGCCTGATCTCTTCGAGTATTTCACCGGACGGCCTGCTCCGCTCCCGGCCGCGCACATACGGAACTATGCAGTACGCACAGTAATTGTTGCAGCCCTGCATTATGGTGACCGGGGCCGTTACGCTTCCTTCCGGGAATATTTGCAGGCCATCGGTTTGATGGCCGCCATTTTCCTCGTCAGCCACGCAGGCGAGCCTTCCGCCGCTTTCCTGCACCCGCTGGAGCAACTGCCCGATTGAGTTCACAGCCCTTGTGCCTATCACCATATCGAGGTGATCGAACTTGTCGAGCAACTTCTGGCCCAGTTGCTGGGCTACGCAGCCCCCGGCTATAATCTTCAGGTGCGGTTTTGACTCCTTCAGGCTGCGCAGCCTTCCCAGAAAGGAGTGCACCTTTTGTTCCGCCTTCCCGCGCACAGAACAGGTATTTAGAAAGACAACGTCAGCCTGAGCGATATCATCGACCGGCACGTATCCCCTGGCGGCGAGCAACCGCAGGACCCGCAGCGAATCATATTCATTCATTTGGCAGCCGATCGTATGGACGTACAAACCAAGGGAGTTTTCAGTTTTGAGTTTTGAGTTTTGAGTTAAAAGCATGACAGTTTTCAGTTTCCAGTTTTGAGTTTTTGAGTTTTTGAGTTACTTCCCTGCCACCCCTGGTTATCCGTGCTCACCCCCGAAAGCGTTTTTAGTTTTTAACTCAAAACTAAAAACTCAAAACTATCTACTCGAAAGCCGTTCAATCATCGTCTGCATCATACGGCCGGCCGATTCCGGGTAATCTCTAACCAACGAGTCAAGATCGTCGGCGCCGTATCTTTCGACGACGCTTTCGCCTATGCTCTTCACGCAGGCTGGATCGAGTGAAATTGGACACCCGAAAAACTCCCCGGGTTTAACGATGCGGGCGACGTCACTGCCGCCCCTTGTTACCTGCAAGCCGCCCTCGGTGGATATAAGCCGGAAAAGATCGGTCCCGCGGTTCACCTCCTCCATTATTACCTCGCCGTCCTTATAAAAATTAATGCGCTCCATATCCGCAAGTAAAGGCTGGGGGTTGTCCAGCAGATTTGTTGTTGTCCGGTTGAGCTGGCCTAGTACGGAAACAAGCAGACTCTGGACCATCCGCGGGCTTTCACGAATAAGGTGGTCAAGGGTGCCGGACCCGTATTTGGCCACCCTGCATTCTTGCGCCGCTTTGGCCGAGTACTGGCACGGCTCTTTTAACAAGAGGCTATCCAGGGCAAAGATATCCTGCTCGAAAAGAGCCCTGATCTCCTTTCCGTTCTTGCTCAGCATCACCTGACCGCTCAGGATTACAAGAAAGAAAGGACACTCCTGTCCCTCCGAGAGTATCACCTCGCCTCTTTGGAAAACCACTACCTCTAAAGCCTGTGACGGGTCTTTCCTTATATCTATCGGGATCATAATCTTCCCCGGGAACAAAAAAAGAGATTACAACAATTTAAACGCATTGAGAGGAAATCTTCAAATCCGCCTCGCTTAGATTCAGCCTGTTCCTTTCAGCTTCGAGTATTCTGAGGATATCCTGCTCGCATCCGGGCGCAATTGATATGGAGACCAGTCCAAGCGTTGAGTCGATAGTCGATACGACGGCCATTCCGGGATATGCTTCAACTATGAACCTGAGGTAGTGAATCTGGTAAGGATCGATCAGATAGTTGCGTACCGAGCACTCTTCCGGTGGATTTTGCAAAGTTTTCCCCTTTTCCTTAAGCCGCTTGTATGATAGCAAATAATTTCTTGGAGGAGTAATCTCGAATGCGAAAATATACTTCAATTGTTTCATTCTACATCTTTTTGCTTCCGATTTCAATTTTGGCCGGCGGGTGGCCTTGCCACGCTGACGCCGCACAGTCCGGGTCGGCAACTTATTTTAGCAGCGGCCAGTCCGTATATGACCCACAGGACAACGCGAAAAGCCATCTGCAGGCTGTTCAGGACTTTATGGTCCAGGGCCTTACCCAGGCGATAGGATCATTTCTGAGCCCCTCGCAAATGGGCGCTCAGTTTGCCGAAATACAGAAAAGCGTGCTGGCCAAACCGGAAAAATACGTCGACTCTTACCAGGTTTTTTCCGAAGAGCAGACCGGCGCAATGGTGCGTGTGGTCGGACAGGTCACCGTCTCGATGGAACCACTGAAGGAAGATCTGCTGAAATCGGGAATTTTGGCCGTTCAACAGAAGCCGCAGGCTCAGTCTGACCCCCAGCCCGGCATTGGCGCCCCCGCCGAGGCTAACGAGAGCGCCAACAAACAGGAGGAAGCCGGCGAGGGGCCTTCCGGAGCCGCCGATGAGTCACGGCCTCCGGCCCAGCTTAAGCTGACAACTTCCGGCCCCGCGGTAAATGAGGGGGCCCAGGGCAAAGCGATTTCCCGCGGAATCTCATCGACTAAAAGAGAAATCCTGTGGGCGGTATCGGAAAAATGGGAGCAGGAATGGGTGCTTCCAACAGACAGCGGTGATGTTCGCTCTCTTTTTGCTCGAAGTTTTGGCAGGCAAATGGACGATCTGGACTTTTCAATCCTTCTGCCCCAGCCCGGCTCTGTGAGGATGGATCTGGGGGGCAATGTCCCTGCCTCGCAGGTCATATCGCTTGCCGAAGGGCTCGGCATACAGGATGTGGTGGTCGGCAAGGTTTCCTACACGGAGGACCGCAACAGCAACCAGGTATTGCTTGATGCCGGCCTTCGCGTGATCAGGATCGGCCAGGGCAAGTCTGAATTCGAACTTCACAGGACTCAGAATATGGAGGATATGTCTAACCAGGAAGGGGCCATTGAGCTTGCCAGGCGGATCGCTCCGCAATTGAGCAGCCTGCTCGGGGGAGCTCAGACGGCGGGGGCGCACAAGAGCGGTGAAGGCGGTCCGGCTTCCGGGCAGGGTGAAACCTCGGCACAGCCGGAAAATGCGGGGCCGCTCCTGATCTATGTGCCCTCTGCCCAGTATTCCTACTGGATGGAATTGGAAAGTATGCTGCGCCAACAGTTTAAGAATCTGCAGCGAACCGGACTTGAGATAGGCGCGACGCAAAGTGCCGTGAAGCTCGACGGAGTTGGTGGCGGATATATACTGAAGATGAGCGGCACTCGACTTCCGAGTGGCGCAATGATCCTGATAGACTCTTATTCAACGGAATCGAAGACCATGAAAGTGTCATTTACTCCCCCTGAAAAAGTCCAGGCCGAAACGAAATGACGATACCAAACCTGCTTACGCTTGCACGCATTTTGCTCACGCCTTTGCTTGCATGGTTTATAATGAACGGATGGATGACGGCGGCTTTTTTTGTTTTCTTCATTGCCGGCTTGACAGATGCGTTCGACGGACTGCTCGCAAGGGTCCTCAATCAGAGATCCCGCCTGGGTTCATATATAGATCCGCTCGCAGACAAGCTGCTTATCGTCAGCTCGTTTCTTCTGCTTTGGAAGATTGCTGAAATACCTCTTTGGCTGGTGCTCATCACCGTTGGCCGCGACCTTATGATTCTGAGCGGATTTTTCGCCCTGCTCTACAACCAGGTAAAGGTCGAGATAAAACCTCTTGCATCCAGTAAGCTGACAACCCTTTTTGAACTGGGAACGGTTTTCATATTACTTGGCAAATCAATTCTGGAATTTTCGGGGTGGTTGTATTCGGCCTTTTTCATCATAACGGCAGGTTTTTCGATTATTAGCGGAGGGCAATACTTCTATAACGGCATGTCCCTTTACAGGCAGCACCGGGAAGGCACAAAAACAGGCTATTAGGCTGAAGGTTGTTAGGCAGTACCTGCGTCCTCACAAAAGATCGAACGCCGAACTATAAGCGTCTAATGTGGGGGCGTAAGTTTAACGCGAATCCGAACATAGTGAGGGTTCACCCCTTCTGCCTCCTTCGCAGGTTTTCCTTGACATAATCAGACTTGGTCGTTATAGATCAAGAGCTTAATAGGCACGTAGCTCAGTGGGAGAGCGCTACCCTGACACGGTAGAAGCCGGCGGTTCAAAACCGCCCGTGCCTACCACTTAGCGAAAACAATGCAGATTGCTATCGGGCTTGGAGATTCATTCTAACTCGGCTGGCTGCCTGATTGGACCCAAATCATATAAGGAAGATAAGCTCCGGCATTGATGGATAATTCCAGTCAAGGCATCTTTCCAAAATGGTGGGGGTGCCTTTTTTTGTTGCGGTCCCATGCAGGCAATGAGTGAAGGTTTGAGGTTTATGCCAAAAGAGATCGAGGTTACCGTCCTTCCCGTGGGGAATAAGCTGGAAGTGCCCAAAGGGACCAGTGTTTCGGAAATTCTGGGTAAAATGGGGCGTTCCGGAGATTCTTGGATCGCAGCAAAGCTCAACGGCCAACTGGTCGATCTGACCCGCACGGTCGAAGAGAACTCCGCTCTGGAAGGAATCGGAATCGATTCGCCGGCAGCCATTGAAATTCTCAGGCACAGCGCCGCCCATATAATGGCCCAGGCCGTAAAGTCGATTTTTCCCGAAGCGCGCGTAGCCATCGGCCCTGCAATTGAAGCCGGTTTTTACTATGACTTCGATGTGGCCAGACCCTTCACGCAGGATGACCTGGAAAAGATCGAAGCCACGATGAGGGATATAACTTCGCAAAAGCTTGCTTTCTCCAGGCGGGAAGTGCCCCGCGAAGAAGCGATCGGATTTTTTTCAGGCTTGGGCGAAAAATACAAGGTCGAACTCCTCGAAGAGTTCACCGACCCTGTCGTTTCCTTTTATCAGCAGGGAGATTTCATCGACCTTTGCCGTGGTCCTCACATTCCTCATTCCGGTTTTCTCAAGGCATTCAAGCTCACAAGCGTAGCTGGGGCTTACTGGCGGGGAGATGAACGCAACCAGATGCTCCAGCGCATCTATGGGACTGCCTTCTTCGATATAAAAGCACTGAAAAAATATCTCGAATTCCTGGCGGAGGCTCAAAAGCGCGATCACCGGCGACTGGGAAAGGAACTCGATCTGTTCAGTTTCTCCGACGAGGTAGGCGCGGGTATGGTTATTTACCATCCGAAGGGAGCGCTCATTCGCCATATTCTGGAGAATTTTGAAAAACGCGAGCACCTGCTTCGCGGCTATCAGTTAGTGATCGGCCCGACGCTGCTCAAAACCGAACTGTGGAAGAAGTCAGGCCATTTCGATCACTACCGCGAAAATATGTATTTCACGGAGATAGACGAACAGTCCTATGGCGTAAAGCCGATGAACTGCTTGTCTCACATGCTGATCTACAAGTCCAAAATCCGCAGCTACCGTGACCTGCCTCTTCGCTTTTTCGAACTGGGAACAGTGCACCGGCACGAAAAATCCGGCGTGCTGCACGGCCTCAACAGGGTCCGGCAGTTTACCCAGGATGATGCCCATATCCTGTGCACCCCCGAGCAGTTGAACGATGAAATCGTAAGTATTATTGATTTCGTTGCCGAGGTTATGGGGATCTTCGGCTTTGACTTTGAGATGGAAATCAGTACCCGGCCCGAAAACTCCATTGGCTCGGACGAAGATTGGGATCAGGCGACCGGGGCACTGACCAAAGCGCTTCAACAAAAGGGACTCGATTTTCATCTATGCGAGGGGGAAGGCGCTTTTTACGGACCCAAGATAGATGTTAAACTCAAAGACGCCCTTGACCGCCGTTGGCAGTGCGCCACAATCCAATGTGATTTCACGTTGCCGGAAAGGTTCGATCTGAATTATATTGGAGCGGATGGCGCCAAGCACAGGCCTGTCATGGTGCACCGCGTGATCCTTGGGTCCCTGGAGCGTTTCCTGGGAGTTCTAATTGAACATTACGCGGGGGCCTTCCCCGCATGGCTGGCCCCGGTGCAGGCGATGATCGTAACCGTGACCGATGCGCAGCTCGATTTCGCCCGGGGGGTCTTTCGCGAACTCCGCGGCCGGGGAGTTCGCGCGGAAGTCGATATGAGGAGCGAGAAACTCGGCTATAAGATTCGTGAAGCCCAATTGCAAAAAGTCCCGTACATGCTCGTTATCGGCGACAAGGAAGTTCAGCAGGAAGCAATCGCGCCCAGAAAACGTGACGGAACTCAACTGGATCTAATGACGCCGTCCCAATTTGCCGACTTGGTGGAAAGGGAGTGTCTCGATTCCAGTAAGGGACGTGTCGGTTTGAACGTTATTTGAACAGCCCGGATTTTTTAGGCAGAAAAAATAAACTTTAGCTAAAAGGAGATACTAAACTGGAGAAACAGGCCAATGTGAATGAAAAGATTCGTTCGCCGGAAGTCAGGGTGATCGGACACGACGGCACGCAGCTTGGAATCATTCCGGTCAGAAAGGCCATGGAACTGGCTGCGCTCCAACACCTGGATCTGGTGGAAGTTGCCCCGAACGCCGATCCCCCTGTTTGCAAGATAATGGATTACGGAAAGTTCAAGTACCAGCAGAACAAGCGGTCGCAGGAGGCCAAAAAGAAACAGACCGTAATCCAGGTAAAAGAGGTAAAGATTCGCCCGAAGACCGACGAACACGATCTTCAGGTGAAGATCCGGCATATAAAGCGTTTCCTCGAGCAAAAAGACAAGGCCAAGGTGACCATTCTTTTTCGCGGCAGGGAGATCGCTTATTCCGATCAGGGTTTTAAAGTTTTGGACCGGATAAAGGACGAACTCAAGGAACAAATCGTGATCGAGCAGCAGCCGAAGATGGAAGGCCGCAACCTGATAATGATTCTGGCCCCGAAGCCTTGAAATATTCACAAAATTCTGCCTTAATTTGTTGACTCTTGGTCAAGTCCCAAATAGACTAGTATTTTTTAGTTATTTTCCGGCTCGCCCCCGGTGGAACGAAATATCAAAAATTATCTGGAACGAGGATATCTGCAATGCCAAAGATCAGGACCAATCGCGCCGCCGCTAAACGATTCAAGAAAACCGGGTCGGGTAAGATTGTCAGGGCCAAAGCGTTCAAGAGCCACATACTGACCAAGAAAAGCCCGAAAAGAAAACGCGCCCTGCGCCAGGACACCGTGGTCAACGCTGTTAGCATTAAGTCTCTCAAGCGTATGATGCCTTATCTGTAAAAACAGTCCTCAGTGGTCAGTGGCCAGTCGTTAGAGAAAAGCTTTTTCCGGCCACCGACCCCGCGCTTCGCGGGACTGACCACTGACGACTGCAGACTGTTCTTATTAAGGAGATTCCAATGCCAAGAGTCAAAAAAGCGGTCAAGTCGCGCGCGAGGCGCAAAAAGGTCCTCAAGGCGGCAAAAGGATATAGAGGGGGCCGTGGTACGTTGCTCCGCTCGGCCATGGAAACGGTCGACCGCGCCCTCAAGTTTGCATACCGCGACCGAAAGCTTAAAAAACGCGATTTCAGGAGCCTGTGGATTATGCGCATCAATGCGGGGGTCCGTGTGCACGATCTGAGCTACTCCAAATTCATATTCGGCTTGAAGAAGGCAAATATTACGCTTGACAGGAAAGCCTTGGCCAATCTTGCGGGCACCAACCCGGAGGCTTTTGCCGAATTGGCCAGGATCGCGAAAGAAGCTGTGAAAGAAGCTGTGTAGGGAATGAAAGAGGCTGTTGACAAACTTGTCGAGACGGCTTCCCGCGCCCTTTCCGGGCTGGGAGAGGACCCAAGGGCCCTGGACCAGGCCCGGATTCGTTTTTTGGGCAGAAAGGGAGAACTAGCCCAGCTTTTCAAGGAGTTGGGAAAGGTCCCGGAGGAAGAACGCCGGGAAGCCGGCAGGTTGCTCAATGAGGCTAAATCGCGGCTGGAGCAGATCTTTTCGCAGGCATCGGTGATGAGCCGCGAGATGGTGGCCTCCCGCCGGGAATCCATCGACGTGACCATTCCCGGAAGGCTCCCGCCCATGGGACTGCTTCATCCGATCACCCAGGTGACGGTGGAAATTTGCCGTATTTTCAACTGGCTCGGGTTCGAAACGGTCGAGGGGCCTGAAATCGAGCTGGACTACTACAATTTCGAGGCGCTCAACATCCCCAAAGACCATCCAGCCAGGGACATGCAGGACACCTTCTATATTTCCGAAGAGGTGGTGCTCAGAACTCATACCTCGCCTATTCAGGTCCGGACTATGGAAAAGCGAAAACCCCCGATCCGGATCATAGCTCCCGGAAGGACATATCGCCGCGATTCCGACGTCACTCATACGCCCATGTTCCACCAGGTCGAAGGCCTGATGGTGGGCAAGGGCATCTCCTTCGGCGACTTGAAAGGCATCCTCACCGAATTCGTACACCAGATGTTCGGCCCTGAGGTCGGACTTCGCTTTCGACCCAGTTTTTTCCCTTTTACCGAACCGAGCGCCGAGGTGGATATCGAGTGCGTAATATGTCGGGGCAGCGGCTGCCGGGTTTGTAAAGGCACCGGATGGCTCGAAATCCTTGGGTCGGGAATGGTGGACCCCGAGGTCTACAAGCACGTCGGCTACGATCCCGAGGAGGTAACCGGTTTTGCTTTCGGCATGGGAATTGAACGCATAGCGATGCTCAAATTCGGAATAGACGACCTTCGCCTGTTCTTTGAAAACGATCTGCGTTTCCTGGCCCAGTTTTAGACTGGCGATTGATTTTACTTGCCGCCGCCGGAGGCAGCGGCGAACCTGGCCGGCGGTCCCACCGCCCCGCTGCCTTCAAACGCTGAATTGGTTTTCAGTCCAACTCAAAACTGAAAACTCGAAACTGGAAAATAAACGATGCTTATAAGTCTTAAGTGGCTTTCCGACTACGTTGACTGTTCGCTTTCCGCCGAACGGATTGCAGACGGCCTGACAATGGCTGGTTTGGAGGTGGAGTCGGTTTCATTTCGTCACCCCCAACTGAAAAATGTTGCGACTGTCAGGATCGAAGCGATAGAGCCGCATCCGAATGCCGACCGGCTGAAGATCTGTCTGGTTTCCGGCCTCGGTAGTTTGCGCAGGATCGTCTGTGGCGCCCCGAACGCTCGCGCCGGAGCAATTGCTCCGCTGGCCCTCCCGGGGGCCGAACTGCTGAACGGAACGGTTACGGAGACCAAAGTACGCGGCGAATTGTCGATGGGCATGCTCTGTTCGGAAAAAGAGCTTGGCCTGGGCGAAGACCACAGCGGAATCTGGCTTCTGCCCGGCGACACGCCGGTCGGGGTCCCTCTTGACGAGGCCATCGGGATAAAAGACATACTGATGGAGGTCGGGATCACCCCCAACCGTGGAGATTGCCTCTCGGTGGTGGGCATTGCCAGGGAAGTGGCGGCGCTTTGTAAAACATCCGTAAAATATCCCTCTACTGCTCTCGATGAAACAGGGCCCCCTATCGGTACGCTGACATCGGTAAGCGTGGACGACCCCGAAGGCTGTCCCCGCTATACGGCCAGGCTCATACGGGGCGTAGAAATAGCTCCATCCCCTCAATGGCTCAGGGAAAGGGTAGAGGCCCTTGGCGTCCGGTCGATCAATAACATTGTCGATGTCACCAACTTCATTATGCTCGAGCTTGGACAGCCTCTTCACGCTTTCGACTTCAACCGGCTGCGGGGCCGCCGCATAGCGGTCCGAAAAGCGGGGCCGGGCGAGAGGTTCACAACGCTGGATGGCGCCGAGCGCGAGCTTGCCGAAGGCGCCGTGATGATCTGCGACGGAGAAGGTCCGGTTGCGATAGGCGGCATCATGGGCGGGTTGAATTCGGAAATCGCGCAGGATACACGTGATGTTCTCATTGAGAGCGCCTACTTCGATCCGCTCTCGATTCGGCGGACCAGCAGGAGGCTCGGGCTCAAAACCGACTCGAGCTACCGGTTCGAGCGAGGCGTAGATCCGCAGGGTTGTCTAAGGGCGCTGGACCGGGCGGCGGAGCTGATGTTCAAAGTTGGGGGAGGCGAAATTGCGGCTGGGAGCATCGACGTTTACCCAAAACCGATAAAAGCGCAGGAAATAGTTCTACGGGTGGACAGGGCCAATATGTTTCTCGGGATCCGGCTATCGGGCGGGGAGATGAAAGAGGTGCTCGAGCGAATTGAAATGCGGGTTGAGGCCCCGGACCCGGATCGGCTTAATCTGCTTAGTGTGACTGTGCCGGGTTTCAGGGGGGATATTACTAGAGAGGTTGACCTTCTTGAGGAATTGGCCAGGATTTGGGGCTACGACGGAATTCCGGTTACCAGACCGCTTGCGGCGGTCGAAGCCGCTTCTTTCGATCCCCATCAGAGGTCGCGCGCCGAGATGAAGAATCTTCTGGCCGGCGCCGGGTTCTTCGAGGTTATCAATTACTCGTTTATCTCCCGGGAGTCTATCCGAAGACTTCGATATCCGGAAGGAGATCGAATACTGGCCCCAATCCAGGTAAAGAACCCTCTGAGCGACGAGCAGGCCGTTATGAGGACGACCCTGTTGCCCGGGTTGCTTAATAATGCGCGCTACAACTTCGACCACCGGAGCGAAAGCTTCAGGATTTTTGAACTGAGCAAGGTTTTCCTCCCTTTAGCCGCCGCCGAAGAATTGAGTGGCGAATCCGGCCGACGGTCCGACCGCCAGGCTGAAGAGGTTCACCACATTGCGGGAGTCGTTGCTGGAAAGCGCGTCCCGCAGGATCTTTACAGCGATTCCGAGGTAGACTATACGGACATAAAGGGAACAGTCGAAGCTGTTTGCAGATTCTTCAGGATCGATGATGTCCGGTTCCGAGCGCAATCTCTTCCTCCGTGGCTCGACCCGTCTGCGGCAGCCTCTGTTTTCGCTTTTTCCGCTTCTTCCCCTAAACGCGATCGGCTCGGAGAACTCGGCAGGGTAAGTCCTGAGGTGATGGAAGCCTATGATCTGAAACGGCCCGTATATGCTTTCAGACTCGACTTCGACAGGCTCTTCGCCCTGAGCGGGCAGGCGCCGGTTTACAAGGCGCTTCCAAAATTTCCGCCGGTTCCGCGCGATATAGCCCTGATTGCTGAAGAGGCAATGCCGGTGGAAGAACCTCTTGATTTTATCCGGTCCCTGAATGAACCCCTGATGGAAAGCGTCGAGATATTTGATATATTCAGGAGTGAACAAATCGGGGCAGGCAAGAAGAGCGTTGGTTATAGGCTCACATACCGGGCCACGGACCGCAGCCTTACCGATGAAGAGGTTAACGCCCTCCATGGCGAGTTGGTCAGGAAGGTGACTTCGAGGTTCGGTATTTCCCTGAGATAGAGGAAGAGCAGATTGTTGCTCTTGTTTGAGGAAAAACAGTGGGCGAACAGGAAATCACAAGGGAAACCATCTTAGATAAAAGGCTGCCCTGTCAGGTGACTTTTGTAGTGGATGAAAGGACTTTCAAAGGGACCTCCATGCACTTTAATGACAGGGGCATGCTGGTGATATGCAAGAACCCCGCTCCATTGAACGCCAAGGGGCTAATGACGCTCAGCTTTCCTGGTTTTAAGAACCCGGTGGAACTGACCGGCGAGGTGGTCTGGACCAATATACACTGCGTGGGTGATACGCTTTCGCCCAAAGGAATGGGGATAAGGTTCGTCAATATCGAAAGGGATCTGGAGAAGCTGCTTTCCGAGCTTTCCTCGCAGTACGAATCGCTCGGCAGCATGTATGCCTGTTATTACGCTTAGCTCTTGTCTGTAAGCAGACCTTCAGGCCCTGGATGCTCCTGAAGTCCGATGGGGGGCTGGAAACTTATTTTCTCTCTTTGGTCTACCTTCAATCTCGGTGGGCTCTCAGAAATGCCCGCAGCCACATTCTTCGGGCGAAAGGACAAGAGGCGGCTGGAGTTGGCGCAGATTGTCATGGTATGGAAGATATGAGCGACCCCGCTTAAAAGCGGTGAGAATATACCGGTTATGGCCAGCATGGCGCTGATCAGATCGGTCGTAACTGCAAACCAATGGTTCTGGGCGATAATCCGAAGAGTTTGACGGCTTAAATGGCGGATAAACAAAATGCGGTCCAACTCACCGTCCATCAGTGCGATGTCGGCAGCTTCGATGGCCGCTTGCGCGCCGCCAGCCCCTATGGCAATGCCGATATGGGCCTGGGCCAGGGCCGGAGCATCATTGATTCCGTCCCCCACAACGGCCACCTTATAACCACTGGCGACCAGGTCGACCACATGTGCTGCCTTATCTTCGGGCATCATATCGCCGCGGAGTTGAGTAAGGTTCAAATCTCTTGCAGTCTGTGCAACTACTGATTGGGCGTCGCCGCTTATCAGATGCAGCGCGGTGATTCCTTCCCGTCGCAGTTGTGCCACGAACATGGCTGCGTTCGGTTTTATGTCGTACTTGAGTCCAATCATTCCAAGGACCTGACCGTTTTGGGCCACATAAATAATAGAACAGCCTTCCCCCGCAAGCCTTTCGGCCATAGTTTTCAAATCGTCGATGTCAACGGCCTCATCCTGCATTAGGGCGGGATTTCCCACGATGAAATAGTTTTCGCCGATCTGGGTTTTAACTCCCCGGCCCAGAATCGTTGCACTCATGGCCACGTTTCCGACCGGCCAATCTTTTCGCGGGACCGACTGAACCAGGGATCTGGCAATTGGATGTATATTACGTTGTTGGGCTGCAGCGGCAATGCCAAGTATACGTTCAGGTGCAATATCGGCAGTGCGGGGGATGACCCCCTTTACTACCGGAAGATTATCGGTGAGCGTGCCGGTTTTATCAAAGCAGATGCAATCGATAGATGCGAAGCTCTCAAAATATGGACCGCCCTTGATCAATACCCGATTGCCGGCTGCATTGGCCAACGCTGCCGTGACGGCAGTCGAAGCCGCCAGGACGGTGGCGCACGGGCTGGCCAGGGCCAATTGGACGGCCAGGGTTTTGACGACATTGCCGGTGAACAAGAAGGTTGCAGCACTGGCGCCGACACCAATCAGGGCCAGGCGTGAGGCGAGTTTATCGGCCTGCTTTTCGACCATGGTGCGTCCGGCCAACGCTTCTTCGACCATACGCGCCACCTGGGCCAGATAGGTCGCTTCACCGACCTGTTGCGCTTTGATCTGCAATTGACCTTGCTGCAAAGTTGTTCCGGCAAAGACCTTGTCACCTTGGGACCGTAGTTCCGGTTCTGCACGCCCGGTAATATGGGCTTCATCCACTTGGGCCTGGCCCTGGACCACCTCACCATCAACTGGAATCCGTTCTGTGGCGCGAACGGATAGAATGTCTCCGACCTGAATGCGGGTAATGGGGGTTTCAACCTCGACCCCATTCACGATGACAAAGGCGCTACTGGGGGAAAGAAGGAACAGCTTACGAATGGACCTACGCGACCTATCCTGGATGTAGTCTTCCAGCAATTGGCCGAGTTCCTGTATCCAGATCACTTCCAGGGCGGCGACGGCTTCACCGGTCGTTAAGGCCAGCAGGACTGCTGCAGATAAAAACGTATTCGCAGTTAGGAGCTTTTGTTGGCGCAGGTCGGAAAAAGCGCGATAAAAGAGGTTGCTGCCCCCTAGGAGCGTTCCGGTCACAAGCCAGGAAGATGGCAGGAACGCCTTGCGCACAAAGCGTCTCCACAAATAAAAAAATGTGAAGGCGGAAATCGCAAGCACGCTTACAATACCACGCCGCAATGACCCGGCTAAATCGGATTGCCCTCGGGGCAAGCCGGCATGATCGATGGACAGCGGCGCTGAGAAAACACAGGGTTCCAATTTGGCCACCGTCATTTGCAATCGGCTGAGGAGTTGCGGCGCATCGACCGCATGTGCTTCATAATGTATAACGACACTGCCGGTAATCGGCCTGATGCTGGTCGATATAACGTGCGGTTCGCGCGCAAGATGTTTATCTAGAGCCGGGACCATAGCAGGGCGACCTCGTAGCCAAGGTACTTTGACCCTCACCCGCCCCTGTGTTTGGTGGCTTATTTGCAATTGGCAGTGGAAATCTGAATTCATATATTTAAAATTCCGGTAATTGAGGAAAATTCAAGAATCTAAACATGGGCAACATGCCGTTGTGGAATAACCGGCCTAACCAAAATTAAGTTGGCCAGGGCGAAACACAAGGTCGGGGAAATGTGAATTTGGCGCGGAGCCAGACTGAGTCTGCCACCTAAACTTAATGGAGGGATCGAACGTGCCTGACGTAACTACGGCTCCGGCAGTCCACCCCGGGTCGCAGATGAAAGGATTGCGCGGAATGGATGGTGAGGCTCAGGCGGCGGGTAGATCAGGGAATGAGCAGCCCTGGACTCCGCCGACTGAGCGCTTGTCAAACGTACTATGCAGGTGAGCGCCGACGGCATATCAGTAAACATTCGGAAAGCGCTTAGGCTGCTCCTGTTGCCGATAATTCTCGTTCGGCAATCAAATCTTCAAGTCTTTCTTTTTCGGCAACGAGTTCCTGCAGACTCATCTCAGCATAATCTTTGTCTGAAAGAGCGGGAAGTTGAATGCCCTGACGCCGTAAGAATTCATCGACCGTGTGTTGATTTTTTTTGTACAGATAGAATCCCAATCCCGCGACACCAACTCCAACAACAAATCCCGTAATGTGCTGTGATGTAATATTCATGATGGTTGCCCTCTCGATTTAATTTAATTGGGTTAACACCCGACTCTGCCAGGCGGCTGCACACGGAAAAACGAAGAGGTGACTTCGCTACTTGAACTTCAACGGTATCCCCTCCCGAAATGACTCTATCCCGTCCAGCACTTCGCCATGCAACTCCGAAACTTGCTGGATTTGTTGAAGTAAATTTCTCCCTGTCATTACGCTCTCACCGGTAAACGCATATTTAAGGATGGAGGGGATCACGCTGAAAATGATCATTTTGTTATCTGCATTCTTGATGGGTGAGACCTCGACTTCGTACCTCGTTTCATCGGGGCGCCCCGATCTCACTTTAACCGGTCGCAATTCCACACCTTTGGAGGCTATCCTAACGAGATGGCGGCCAAAGGTGCTGACCCATGTAAAAATCGCTGCGGGAAGAAAATTCTTTCTGAACAGCGCGATCAACAAATAGACGACAGACAACACTTCCGGATCAAAATTGCCTTCCTTTCTGACCTCCGACCAACCGTGTTCAAGCACGGCCATTGCCGTACTGCCGCCGGCAATCCATTCCGTCCAGCTCACTTTTTCGCCTGGACCACGCACCAGTCTGGAGAGCAAGGCAATCACCAGTGAAATTCCGGAGTAAAATACGGAGTCAGACATTTCTTGAGTTGCCGGTTGCGAAAAGATGTGTACGCAATGACTCTCCTGGTCAAGCGACATATACAGTCCGACACGAACCAGTATTTCCGCACGTTTTATACGATCCGGATCGAAATTTATGAGCACGGAATTTGTCACCGGAGTGTAGGTAATCGATTCGAAGCCTTCATGATCCTTTACAGACGCAATCATTTGTTGGTGATCTTTCGGCTCTACCGACAAATGCAGGCGGATGCGCCCGGGAAGTTTATGGATAACGGTGACAACAGGTATCTCTTCCATTATTTTCCCTTTTCAAGATCAAAAAACAGCAGTCGTCCGGAATTCAACACAACCGCCACGGTTGTCGCGTTGTGCAGAACCGCTCCCCAAAACACAGGAAGCACACCCAACGAACTCAGCAGAAGACCCACGGTATTGACGCTGATCGAAATCGCGAAGTTCTGCCGCACGATGTTCATCGCATTTTTCGCCAGGCGAATGGTTGCGGGTATCATCAACGGATCGTCGGTAGTGATAGTAATGTCGGAGGCCTCGATGGCCACATCCGTCCGGGTGCCGCCCATGGCGATGCCGACATCCGCATAAGCAAGAGCCGGCGCATCGTTCACCCCATCGCCAACCATTACCACCGTAACGCCCTTTGATTGCAGCCTCAGCACGGTTTCGGCTTTGTCGTCTGGCAGCACTTCCGCCATATAACGATCCATAGCCATGCGACTGGCCACGATTTCCGCATGCTGCTCCACATCGCCGGTGAGCAGGATTATGTCATCTATTCCGCTATACCGCAGGCGATTCAAAGCCTTCTTCATATTCTCGCGCAACATATCCTGAATGCCAAGAATACCGACCAGGACCTGATCTCGAGCAACGTACACAACATTTTCGCCGCGACGCACAAGCCGCGTCATACTCTCATGCGCGCTTTGGGCAGCAATCCCGTTCTCTTCCATAAACTTGAGATTACCCACCCGAATAGTTTTCCCACCAACTTTGGTTTCCACTCCCCGGGCAACATGCACCTTCGTGTCGGTATGCCTGGGAACGCGCCAGCCGGAACGCTTCGCCTTATCCATGATGGCGACGGCCATCGGGTGAGTGGACGATTCTTCGGAGGCAGCGGCAAGTTCAATGATTTTTTGTTCAGTCATTCGACCGTCGAGGGACACAATGCTGATGACCTGTGCTTTGCCTTCAGTCAATGTGCCGGTTTTGTCTAAAATCAGCGTATCGGCCTTGTCCAGCATTTCAATGAAATTACCGCCCTTTATGAGAATGCCGTTTCGGGCGCTGTTGCCAATTGCAGCGGATAAGGCTGTAGCCGTTGACAGTCGGACGCCGCAGGAGTAGTCGATGATCAGCATATTCAGGGCTCGGGTGACACTTTTGGTCACCGCTAACACAATCCCGGCAAGCACAAAATTAAGGGGGATGAAATTCGCTGAAAAACGGTCGGCTGTGCCTTGAATATCGGCTTTGCGGTAAGTGGCCTCTTCCACCATGTGAATGATTCGAGCGACGGCTGTCTGGTCGCCGACTTTTTCGGCGCGAATCACCAGGCGTCCGCTTTTCACGACGGTTCCGGCAAATACCTTGTCGGCGTTTTTCTTTGTGGCAGGGAGAAATTCACCGGTCATGGAAGCCTGATCGACGGCTGCCTCGCCGGATTCCACCACCCCGTCAACACTGATTTTTTCGCCGGTGTGCACCATAATGCGGTCACCCTGCCTGAGATATTCGAGCGCTACTTTTTCCTCAAGGCCATCATCGTTTATCCGCCAGACAAATTGTTCCCCGATCGACAGGATATCACTGATTGCCTTGCGGGTCCGTTCCATGGTGTAGGCGGTGAGCAACTCGGCGATATCAGCAAGCCAGATAATGGTCAATGCGGATATATCGCGACCAGCCAAAAGACTCGCCATTATGGCGGCGGAACTTAGTGTATCCGCATTGGGACGATGACTAGTCCGCAACGATTTCAACCCGCTCTTGAAAATAGGTATTGCCAGCGACAGACTTGTCAGAGCAGGCATCGTAACGAACCGTTTTAGGAATATGCCTGATTTGGGTTTACTGCCGGATAAGAAGGAAATCAGCAGTGAAAGGGTAGTCACGGTCACACGGGTAAGCATTTCGGAAATCGGCTCTTCCTGCAACCTCCGTTCGTTGACCGTGGTCTGCATTTTTTCTTTTCTCTCGGCCTTATAGGCAATCATCGAGAATGAACCGATAACGCTTTCCGTCGCCTCAAGGATCGATTCCCTTGTAGCAGTTTGTTCGTTAAAACAGACTAGTACATTGGAGGTAATCGTGCTGACACGCGCCGACATGATCTCCTCACCATTTTCCAGCCGTTCCTGAATTTCAGTCTTTTGTTCAGCGAAATACTGCAGCGCGGGGCAGCGGATGCGCACACGTCCAGGCAAACTGTGTACGACCTCACATCCCAATAAGGGCAACTTTCTATTGCCAAATAGCTTCAACGATCGCTTCCTTTTTCTCAAGATCAATGCAATCTGAATCTGCATTTTCTAAATACGCAAAAACCTGCGACGTCGCTTTTTGCTTTTCAGATTCAGGGAGCTTAGCAACCCGTTTTTGAATATTCACCAGGAAAACATATAAATCATTCAGCCAACGCATTACGCCTGCTTCATCGGTTTGGTTGACATGATAATGGATCAGAACATTTCCGCTGATGAAATTCAAATCGACCGTTTTGATGCCATTGGCGAGCCGGACCTTATCCATGAGTCGATCGGCCATACCGTTGAACTGCTCAGGAATACGCCTGATAGCCGGCACGCTCACGCGCAGCCGTCCCGGGACGCGATGAATGACCTTCGGACCAAGCAGGTAATCCTCCATCCTTTCCTTCAGATCAATCATGCTATATTCTACCTCTCGCGAAACAGTGAAATATATGCCCACCACAGCAGGGTGAATCCGGTGGGTAACGCCAAAGCGCCCTGCGCCATAATCTTTCGGATTCCCACCGCACCCAGCACAATGGGTATAGCCGTCCATAAGTCAATAATGCCGCCGGTACGCTCCAACACCGCTCGATTGAGCGAATCTCCCATCAGCCGGATTTCTTTGAGAACGACCGACTGTGGAACTCTTTCCAGTTCCTTTTCCAGCCCCAGCAGCCTGATGAGAACGGTATACAGCAATTCCGGCTGAATTTCGTTGTCAGTAAACTCAACTAGCACGCTCCCGGTAATCGTGCTGATTTGAACCCTTGATATGCCTTTGATTTTCGGCATTTGTTCCATCAGGAATTGTTCAACTTTCGTATCGTTTTTCACGACATCCGCTTCAAAACGGACCCGTCCCGGCAGGATATGCAGGGTTCGAATCGGATGACGCAGACTCAGCAAGGGGGAGCGACCCGGTTCTTTTTTTCTACCGAACAAATTTGCTAATACGAATCCAGTAATGAGGTGCATTCTTTTCTCCTGACTGTAAAAAATTAGGATAACCCAGATCAGGCCGAAAACCGAAACGAAATCAGTTTTCCAAATCGGTCAATCAGTGCCCTCGCAAATTATTGGCCCATTATACCCCACACTTACCTGTCAGGTAGCTCCCGCAAACGATTCGAAGACCGTCCATGGTCGCGGTGACACAAATATTAAATAATAGCAACTTGAGTTTATAAGTAAATTGGGGTCTTTCCCGCCTTTCACTTTGGCCTTTTTCAGTTTATTATGCCGGTTCTGGGATGGTTTGCGGCTCGGCGTCTTCCCGGAACAGCGGGCGTTTGGGGTCCGTGGATAGCATTTGCTCTCCTTTTTTTCATCGGCTCGAAAATGATTGTTGAAAGCCTGCGGGGCAAGGATGCCGATCCGGCCGAATGCCTCGACCCGACGCGGGGATCGAGCCTGGTTATTCTCTCCGTGGCGGCAAGCCTGGACGCCCTCGGGGCAGGCTTCAGCATGGGCATAAGGGGATCGGCTATGATCACCCCGGCGATCTGGTTCGGGGTGACCGCCGGAGCAATGACCTGGGTGTCGATGAAGCTGGGCAATCGTCTGTCGGCCGGATTCGGTCGCTGGGTGGAAGCGGCTGGAGGATTGATCCTGATTGTGCCGGCATTCGAATTCGTCTTGTAAAGTGCAACGAAGCGAGAAGCAAGAAGCGGGAAGCTGGGAAAAACCTGGGGGGCCTGCTTCCTGAACGGAAACGGATAAAAACTATGGCGATAAGTTTGGAAACGGCTCTAAAGGATCACCTTTTCGACCCGGAAGGCGCCGGTCTTTGCCGGAGGGTCCGCGACTACTTTGGTTGGGAGATAGGAACGGCTCGGGTAATAAACATACTGACCCTGGATACGGGTCTTACGGACGCCGAACTTGAAGCGGTTCGCACCGAGATTTTCACCAACCCCGTAACCCAGGTATCGGGTTTTCGCAGCCTGGATGGGATGGGCGATCTTACTCCCCCCCCTTTTATAAAGGGGGGCAGGGGGGATTTTGATTATGCGATCTGGGTCGGGTTCCGCCCGGGGGTCCGCGATACTGCCGGCAGCGTCGCGATAGAGGCGATCTCCGATTACCTCGGCAAAGCGCTTGCTCCGGGGGACGCCGCTTACACTTCCCGGCTCTACCTGCTAAAAGATGCCCCTCTTTCCCGAAGCCAGGCGGAAACAATAGCGCGAGAGCTTCTCGCAAACGAAATCATCCAGCAATGGCGCGTTTATTCCCTGTCGCCGCCGGAGGCGGCGGCAAACTCGGCCGGCGCTCCCACCGCCCCGCCGTCGGAGGCGGCTAACCTGGTTGGCGGTCCCACCGTCCTCCCGAAAGTGCTCCTTGCGCACACGCCCTCGGTTAGCGAGATTCCCATCCAAAGCGATGAGCAGCTTGCCGGGCTTAGCGATGAAAGGAATCTGGCGCTAAACCCGAACGATATTCCCGTAATCAGAAATTACTTTTTAAGGCCCGAGGTGCGGGAGGCGCGTGCGAAGTTCGGTCTTGGCGCGCCCACAGACGTCGAATTGGAAGCGATTTCCCAGGCGCGCAGTGATCACTGCAATCACAACACCTTTCGTGGGAAGTTCCACTACAGCGACCTGCTCACCGGCGGGCAGTTCACCGTGGACAATCTTTTCAAGACCTGCATCCAGGCCCCTACGCTCCTGCTCCAGGAGCAGAAAGACTGGGTCGTCTCCGTTCTTTGGGACAACGCAGGGGTTGCGCGATTTAATTCACGGTTCAACTACTCGGTTACGGGCGAAACCCATAACAGCCCGTCCAACATGGAGGCTTACGGCGGCGCGCTTACCGGAATCGTCGGGATTTACCGCGATATCATGGGCACCGGAAAGGGATCGCGCCTTGTGGCGGGCCTTTACGGCTATTGCGTAGGCCCCCGTGACTACTCCGGACCTCTCAAGCCTCACCTTCATCCCAGGCGTCTTCTGGACGGGATTGTGGAAGGAGTAAAAGACGGCGGGAACAAGCATGGGGTGCCCACTCCCTTCGGAAATCTCTTTTTTCATCCCTCTTATCTTGGAAAATGCCTGGTTTTCGTTGCCTCTGTTGGGATCATGCCGCGCGAAATCGGGGGCAAGCCGGTCGAACTCAAGCAACCGGGGGAAGGCGACCTGATCGTTATGTGCGGGGGCCGCGTGGGGAAAGACGGAATTCACGGGGTTACGGCCTCGAGTGAGAGTTATGGCGCAAACACCCCTGCCGGGCATGTCCAGATAGGCGATCCCTACACTCAGAAGAAGATGGCCGATTTCCTTCTCGAAGCCCGCGACGAAGAGCTGATCACGTATATTACCGATAACGGCGGCGGTGGCCTCTCCTCTTCTGTGGGAGAATCGGCGGCGCTCGCCGGGGGCGCTTATGTAGAAGTGGACAAGGTGCCTCTAAAATATGAAGGCCTCGATGTATGGGAAATATGGATATCGGAGTCCCAGGAGCGCATGACCGTGGCTGTAAGGCCCGAGCACCTTCAAAGGTTCATGGAGCTTTCGCGAAAACATGAGGCCGAAAGCACGGTGATAGGCAGGTATGAAAATACGGGAAAGCTGCGCCTGGTTTATGGGAACAGGACTTGCGCATACCTGGACCTCAGCCTTTTTTCGGAGGACTTCCCCCAGTGGGAATTCGATGCCCAATGGCCTGCGCCCGGCGCGCGCGGCCTGGTTGAGCCGGCGCTCTCCGAGCCTTCGCATTACGGCAGGCTCCTGCACGCGCTGCTTGCCACCCCCAATCTGAACAGCCGGGAGTGGATCCAGCGCCAATACGATCATGAAGTTCAGGGCGGCAGCGCCGTCAAGTTCATGGCGGGAAGGGACCGGGACGTTCCAAACGATGCGGCGGTAATCCGGCCCGAGCTTGACGCAAATACCGGTCTTGCGGTCGCGCAGGCCCTTCTGCCCGCCTATTCCGAGATAGATGCCTATCACATGGTGGCGGCCACAATCGATGAGGCTGTGAGGCGAATCCTTGCCGTTGGCGGCAGGCTCGATGAAATCGGAGGCGTGGATAATTTCTGCTGGCCCAACATTCAGTACGATCCGGATCTTAATCCGGACGGACGCTACAAGGCTGCGCAGCTTGTGCGCGCAAATCTTGCGCTTCGCGACCTGTGCCTTGCCTATCAAATACCGCTCCTTTCCGGCAAAGACAGCATGTATGTGGACGGATATCTTCCGGGCGCCTTTGGCGAGCGGCACAAAGTGAGCGGGCTTCCCACGATGCAGTTTACGGCGACGGGGATCGTTTCGGACGTACTGAAATCACAAACCCTGGAAGCGAAATCTCCCGGCGACCTGGTGTATGTTCTCGGGACCACCCGAAACGAGCTCGGGGGCGCGGCCTATTACGACTTTTTTGGATATACCGGGCTCAATGTGCCCAAAGTAGACGGCTTCGCCGATCCGGACGGCCTGGAACCGGAAAAGTCCAAATCCCTTCTGGATCTCTACAGGGCTGTCGAGAAAGCCATTTCGCTAGGACTTGTCGCATCCTGCCACGGAATATACAGGGGAGGACTTGGGGTCCATGCCGCTATGACGGCCATAGGCGGCCATCTCGGGTTGACACTCGACCTGGCGAAGGCGCCGGTTTCGCACAGCAGGGGTGAAGGCCTCCGCGACGATCAGACCCTTTTCAGCGAATCCTGCGGGCGGTTCCTGGTGACCGTGCCCAAAGACTGCGCCACCCGGTTCGAGGCCATCTTAAATGGACTGCCTTATGGACTCGTCGGCGAGGTGACCGAAAATCCAGAACTGGTGATAAGCGGAAAAAGCGGAAAAGAGATCCTTAGAGAAAATATTTTCTCTCTGCGCCGGTCCTGGACAGGAAAAGAGGTTTGAAATAATGAAAAATCCTCTGGTTGGAATAATAATGGGCAGCGATTCGGACATCCCGGTAATGGATCACGCCGCCCAGCTGCTGGAAAAGTTCGGAATACCCTTTGAGATGAAAATTCTCTCCGCTCACAGGACGCCCGATCAGGCTGCCCAGTACGTGAAAGGACTGGCAGGTCGAGGCATTAAAGTCCTGATAGCCGGGGCGGGCTGCGCCGCTCATCTCGCAGGCGCCGCCGCCGCTCAGACCTCAATACCTGTTATCGGTGTGCCGATCGACTCATCCCCCCTGAACGGAATGGATTCTCTTCTGTCAACGGTCCAAATGCCCCCCGGGGTCCCTGTGGCCACCATGGCCATCGGAAAAGGAGGCGCATACAACGCGGCGGTTTTCGCCCTCCGCATCCTTTCTCTGCTCGATCCCGAACTCGCCCGGCGATACGATTCCTTCGTAAAAAAAATGACCGATGAGGTAATCTGCGACCGCAACCGGGAGCTTGAGGAATATCTTGCAAAGCGGACCTCTGCGGGAAGGCAAAAGTAAATTCTGTGAACAGACGCTATCCTGAGAGGCCCTTTGCAGGGGTGGGGGCAATCATATTCCGGGGATCAGAGGTCCTGCTGGTGAAAAGAGGCCACCCGCCGGCTATGGGTAAGTGGTCGATCCCCGGAGGACTTGTCGAATTGGGCGAGAGCCTCGAGGCGTCGGTGCGAAGAGAGGTCCTGGAAGAGACCGGGCTCGAAGTCAGGGTGCTCGACATGGTGGCCGCCCTCGACCGCGTCATCTTAGACCGGGATGGTCGAATCGAGTACCACTACATTCTCCTTGATTTTCTATGCGAAATGCTCGCAGGACTCCCTAAAGCCGGAACCGACGCCGAGGATTGCCGGTTCGTTCCGATAGATGACTTAGGCCGGTATGACATGACCCGGGGGACTGAAGAAGTTATCCGGCGAGCGCTCCAAAAGGCCGGGAATATGGGCGTCAGGGTTTTTTAAGGATCGGGGAGCGGGAAGCAGGAAGCGGGCCGGTTTTTTCCCGCTTCTCGCTTCTCTAAATCTCTGTGGGCAGGGCTTCGGCCCCACTCTTGATACGGTAGATTTTTTCCACAGGAAGTATTGCGATCAAACCATCTCCAGCCTTGCCGGTGTGGGCGGATTGGAGAATGGCCCTAACTATGGCGTCAACTTCGTCGATCCTTGCAAAGATCTCAATTCGTGCTTGCTCGGAAAGGCCGTCCTTGGTGAAATATTGCTTATATTCACCATAACCTCTAATTTGGCTCACGGTAATGCCCTTAACGCCTATCTTCCGAAGCTGCTTTTCGACGTCTTCCAAGAGATAGTCTCGAACTATGGCGGTGATCTTCTTCAATTCCATGTGGTTTTCTGCTGCGCTTCCTATGCCTCAGGTGCGGACGAGGCAACCCAATGTTATACCCTGCCGATCTAATTGCCCGGTGTTTCGGAATAGTTATTCATCCCCTTCGGGACACCTTGAAACCATGAAAAGGTGAGGGACCCCCTGTTCGTCATTCCGATAATTATAACATTTCCGGAAAGTCATGTATCCAAACGAAAGTCTGGCAAAGTTCTGCTTCTATGTACCCCACTCCCCACAAACTTTTACCTTTTTACTTTTGCCTTTTTACTTCCCGAAGGGCAAGGGGCATGATATTTTTACCTTTCACACAAGTGCGGTTTACATGCTCTCAGGGTCTCCTTCGCGATTATCCTGTCAAAGCCGGCCATGAGCAATTTACTGGAGAACCTCAATGAGGCTGTTTGCTTTATATCTTGCATTTTTTTGCATTCCCTGGAATGCTACATTGGCATTGGGCCAGCAAGAGGCCATTACCCAGGAGCAGGCGCCGGCAAATACCGAGTCTGTACAAAAGCTCTGCCTCAAACAGGCGGTAATGTGCGAGCGCGTCGAAAACCTGTCGCCTGTTAACCCGGGCCTGGTCTTTTCGGTCTCATCGGGTCAGGTTTGCTGTTATACATCCTTCGATCCGGTACCGAAGCATACGGTCATCTATCACAGGTGGTTTCGCCGCGACGAACTGAGCACCCAGACCAGGCTGCGTCTGTATCCTTCAAAGTGGTCAACCTACAGCGTGATTCAACTCCGTGAAACTGACAAGGGACCATGGCGCGTTGAGATAATAGATCAAAACGGGCACATTTTCGACGTACTTCGGTTCAGTATAACTGACTGAAGACGGGAGCCCCATAATGAACCGTTTTCTTGCATTAGTATCATCCATCCGGTGGCAGGATGTAGTCGACATATTGATAAACAGCTATATCCTTTTGCGGGTGTATGTTCTTTTCCAGGGCACTAATGCCTTCAGAGTCCTGGTAGGTGTCACATCGTTGTGGATTGCCCAGGAAGTTGCCGCAAGCCTGGGCCTAATTCTCACCAGTTGGGCAATACGCGGTATAACGGCAGCGGCGGCCATTATCATAATCGTGGTGTTCCGAAATGAAATCCGCTCGGTCCTCCAGGGGCGCAATATAAAAACATTTCTGTGGGGGCTGCCCAACAGGGACCAGCAAACACCGGTTGACGCCATAGCGGACAGCGTTTTTCAGATGGCCGGCAAGCGGATTGGGGCACTGATCGTTTTTCCCGGAAACCAGGATCTGGGTGAAGTGACCCACGGAGGAATTCCGTGGAACGGCCAGGTATCGGCCGAAATGCTGATGAGCGTCTTCTGGCCCCAAAATCCCGTGCATGACGGAGCGGCCATAATCGAAGGCGATCAGATCACCGAAGTGGGCGTTTTGTTGCGGCTCTCTCACAGGCAGGACCTTCCCTCCCAGTACGGGACCAGGCACAGGGCGGCTTTAGGGGTTGTGGAGGCCTCCGATGCGCTTGTTGTCGTGGTATCGGAAGAGCGGGGCAGCGTTAACGTAGCCAAGGACCGGGTCCTCACGCCGATGCAAGACAAAGGCATGCTGTCGCAGGCTTTGAAACAACATCTCAAAATGCCCGACTTCAGCCCTGTCCGCCAGCGTGAACGCGAGAGGCTCAAGTTTGCGGCAGCGGCCTGCATTTCTTTTCTGATAATGGCCGGAATCTGGTTCGGTTTCACTCGCAGCCAGGATACCATCATAGCTTTGAACGTACCCATCGAATACGTCAACAGGCCTTCAAATTACGATATTCTGGATACCTCCGTCGATGAAGCGCGACTCCAGCTTGTCGGTTCAGGCGCTCTCATAAAATCGCTCGGACCGGGGCAGGTGGGAGTACGGGTGGATTTGAGCAAAGCCGCCGTGGGCAGGAATACCTTCCCCATCACTCAGGCAGACATTGTTTTGCCTCCCGGCATTTCTCTCAACAAGATACAACCGGCAACATTGGATGTTACGCTCGATGTTCCATCCGCCAAGGACCTTCCCGTCCAGGTGGATTGGATCGGCCGCCTGCCCGAAAACACCGCTCTGACTCAGGTCAGCGTCACGCCTGAAACTGTAAGAGTGATCGGCGGAAGCAAGACCCTCGAGAAAGTGAACTCTGTTTACACTTCTCCCACAAGACTCGACACTCTTTCCAAATCCGGTTCTTTCACCGCTCAAATAGTCCTTTCCCCGCCTTCTTTAAAGCTGGCGCCCTCCTGTTCCGACCGGATAACGGTGCAATACCGCCAGGAAGATATAAATCCTTCGGGAAAAAAATAGTCTCTCTTACGTGGAGGTAATTCGGACATGCCCACCGCACCTGCACAGCGACTCACCGGCAATCCCGTCTGGAAAGAACTCGGAACCCATTATCTCAAGACTAACGATATCCACCTGCGGCGGCTTTTCTCCGAAGACCCCAATCGAGCCGAACGCTTCACGGTAGAAGACTCCGGGATCTTCTTCGATTACTCTAAAAACCGGGTGAACGAAGAAACGATTCGCCTTCTTGTGCGGCTTGCCGAATCGCGTGCTCTTCGCCAGCGAATCGAGGCGATGTTTACGGGCCAAAAGATAAATGTTACCGAAAACCGTGCAGCGCTCCACATAGCTTTGCGCGCTCCGAGGGGAGAGTCTATTTTTGTGGATGGCCGCAACGTGACGGCCGAGGTCCACGAGGTGCTCGACCACATGAGTTCCTTTTCAGAGCGTCTGCGAAACGGCGAGTGGAAAGGGTTTACTGGAAAACGCATCCGAAATGTAATTAATATTGGGATCGGCGGCTCGGACCTTGGCCCCAGAATGGCCTACCTGGCTTTGCGCCATTACAGCCGTCGAGACATGGTTTTCAGGTTTATCTCCAACGTGGACGGGACGGATTTTTCGGAAAGCACTCGGGACCTCAATCCTGAAGAGACCCTCTTTATCGTTTCGTCCAAGACTTTCACTACGCTGGAAACCATGACCAATGCGCGTACAGCGCGTGAATGGGTGCTGCGCGGCCTTGGCGGCGAGAAGGCCGTGAGCCGGCACTTTGTGGCCGTTTCGACCAACGCCGCAGAGGTCGCAAAGTTCGGTATGGATACAGCTAACATGTTTGGCTTTTGGGACTGGGTCGGCGGGCGCTATTCAATGGATTCCGCGATCGGCCTTGCGACAATGATCGCCATCGGTCCGGAAAACTTCAAGGCAATGCTTTCCGGGTTCCATTCTATTGACGAGCACTTCCGGAACGCCCCTTTGGACAAAAACATACCTGTCCTGATGGGACTGCTTTCTATCTGGTACAACAACTTTTTCGGCGCGCAATCGTTGGCAGTTCTGCCTTATGACCAGTATCTCGAGCGTTTCCCCGCTTATCTCCAGCAACTGACCATGGAAAGCAACGGCAAGCATGTCACTCTCGACGGCAGTCGAGTCGACTATCAGACGGGGGCGATCTACTGGGGCGAACCGGGCACCAACGGTCAGCACTCATTTTACCAGTTGATCCACCAGGGCACAAAGCTCGTTCCGTGCGATTTCATCGGCTTTGGCCAATCGCTTAACCCGATCGAGAGGCATCATGATCTGCTTACGGCCAACCTTTTCGCTCAAACTGAAGCTCTGGCTTTCGGCAAGACCGAAGACGAAGCGAAATCCGAGGGTACCCCGGAATGGCTCATTGCGCACCGGATCTGCGAAGGCAACCGGCCCAGCAGCATCATTTTTCTTGAAAAACTGACGCCCGAGGCCCTGGGGAAGCTGATCGCCCTCTACGAACACAGTGTTTTCACACAAGGGGTGATCTGGGACATCGATTCTTTCGATCAATGGGGTGTCGAACTTGGCAAAGTGCTGGCACAGCGAATCATTTCAGAAATCGAAGACACCGGTGAAATCAGCCTGGGGCATGACAGTTCAACCAACGCCCTTATCAGCCGGTATAGACAACTCAAAAACAGGAGATAACCCGTTTCACCTGTCTATCATTTCCGGTGGGCTATTGCGGATCGCCTCTTCTACTGGAGCTGCTCGGATTTGGTCGAATCATGCTTGACCGGAGCCTTTTGCACAGTCTTGCGGACGGGTCCGGCGGCGGCTTTCGGCAATTGCACCAGGGCGAACCAGTATTCGCATAAAGACTGCATGGCATTGGCCATTTCATCAAAGGTCAGCGGCTTCAACATGAATGAACTAGCCCCGATGTTATATCCTTTCGAAACGTGTCCCTGGTCCCTGGAGGAAGAGAGTATCACTACGGGAATTCTTCGAAGGGTTTCATCGGCTTTCAGGTCCCTGAGCACCTCGAAGCCGTTTTTCCCGGGCATATTCAAATCGACCAGGATTAAGTTAGGGGTTGGGGCATCCGAATATCCTTCCTTGCGGAGAAGAAAATTCATTGCCTCATCGCCATCTGCGGCCCAGTAGAGGTCCACTTTGAGCTGCTTCGATTCCAACGCCTCTTTGACAAGGGTGAAATCCTCTTCGTCATCATCGATCATGAGAATGGATAATACTTTGTCTCTTGGTTCTAATTCGCCCATCGTCTTCTCCTTGAAACAGAAGAGCGCTTCAATTGAAGATTGTAAGCTATACGGAATAGATAGGCAAGTCGAAGGGCCGGCGGTCCGCGGTGAATCCGAGACCCCTTCACACGATTTTAAGTCTCTTTCTCATCGACTTTTTTTTCCGATAAGAACAGATCGAAGAAGGATTCCCATGGCGCAGCAGAGGGCATTGTTTTCTGGGCAATTGTCGAGAAGTTCTTGCCGACCTCCAGCCAGCTTTTGAATTGCTCATCGAAGGCGGCCCGGTAGAGCAGGTAGTTTTTGATGGTCAGTTCCAGATATTTTTCAAAAAACTCACTCAACACTTCCCTGTGTTCTATAACCAGGTGGAGAAAAGGCACGGGCAGAAGGATATTCTTGTTTTTTGCCTCCTCTACGATTATCTGCGATAAGATGAAGGCGGTGACATCTTCGGATGTCCTGGCGTCGATTACCGAAACCTTGCGGCCGGCCCGTATAAGTTCGCTTACCTGTTCAAGCGTAATGTAGCCGCTCTTTTCGGTATCGTAGATCCGCCTGTTGGCGTATTTTTTCAGGACTATTTTTTCAGCCATAACCCGATCCGCTCCGATCCTGCCGCATAGCACAATAAATTAGGCATCAATCTACTAAATAACAAGGATTATTTCACTGTTACATTTTTGTGCATTGCACAATTTACCCTTGACTCACCCAGCTGGGTAATTATACTTCACTTGAGGTTTGGCAGAGGTGAATTATTAATTAAAAACAAAGGAGTCAGAAAAAATGAACCAGTTTTCTTTCGCAAAACAGATACTCGATTTTAACCGGACCACCTTGCAGAACACCTTCGGCGCCATGTGCATGCTCCAGGAGCAGTCGGAAAAAATGGTTAGCACGTTCATCGAGCAGGCCGACTGGATCCCCAATGAGGGGAAAAAAGCCATTACCGATATGACCGCAATGCTCCGGAAAGGCTGCTCGGAATTCAGTAAAGCTGTAGATGAAAATTTCGTTCGGGTGGAATCCTATTTTGAGCAGGCAGGCCAAAAACAGGGCCAGTAAGCCGCAGACGCCGCGGTGTCTCAGTCAGGGTAAATCAAGGGATTGAATCTTTAGGAGAATTCTGAAAATCCTCCAGCAATCAGTCTGAAAATCCCAAAATTTTAAAAGTTGACCACTTTTACCGGACTTGGGGATGGGCTTTGTGTGTCTTTCAGCAAAGCCCATCCCGCCTATTCATTTTTTTAAAGGGGCAGGTGATTAATCCCCTTTGCCTTTTTACTTTTCACCTGCGCAAGCTGGATTGCGCCGATTGTTCAGTCCAGAACATCTTCCGGAAATGATAGCCGTATATCGCCATGGTGACTACATCACCGAACGAATCGTCGTAACTTGAGATCGTCTTTCTCAAAAGCTTCCAGTAATATGTCCTGGATTCATGGTCGGCAATCCCCAGGTACCAGAGCGAGCGGACAAAAGCCAGCAGGTCGGTGTTTTCGAGGTAGGTCCTGGCCTTGGGGCGGTAGGTCCGAAGAAAAGCAAGTATCCTGTTATAATACATCTCCGGAGAATAGACGGAGTTCATGACCCAACCGTAGCCCTCGATTATTTTTGCTCTGTCCATCCGGGTGATGAAATTCAGAGAGCCACCCATGTCAGTGTTGTCTCCGGAAGACTTGAAAAGCATTCTTCCTTCGCTCTCCAGGCGCGAATGAAGCCGCGTTCCGGGGATGGCGGTCAGCAACCCAATCATTGCAGTCACTATCCCGTTTTTCTGAATAAAGTTTAGCTGTCTTTGGAAAATATCGGGCGGATCGCTGTCAAAGCCGATTATGAACCCCCCCATGACCGCAAGGCCGTGTTGTTGAATAATTACGACTGACTCGGAGAGGTTGCGCCTGAGGTTCTGGGCTTTGCCGCATTCCTTTAGGCCCTCTTCGACGGGTGTTTCAAGGCCAAGAAAAACCTTATTGAACCCGGCCTGCACCATCAGGTTCATGAGTTCAGGGTCCTCGGCAAGATTTACGGAAGCTTCTGTATAGAAGTTCAGCCGCCGCAGCCGGACTTTTTGCCAGGAAATGATGGATCTAAGAAGCCCTTTGACCTTCTCCTTGTTTCCGATGAAATTATCATCGACAATAAAGACTGAACCGCGCCAGCCACGGGCGTAGAGGGCCTCCAACTCGGCCAGCACCTGTTCATCCCGCTTAACCCTTGGCACCCGTCCATTCATGACGATCACGTCACAAAATTCGCAGTTGAACGGGCAACCCCTGGAATACTGAATGGAGATCGAAGCATAGTCGTTCAGATTTATCAGGTCCCATTGTGGCACGGGAACAACGTCGAGGGCAGGAAACCCGGAGGAATGGTAAGACCTTTTGGGACGCCCCGACTCAAAATCCCTGACGAGTTCGGCAATTATCGACTCGACTTCCCCGAAGACCAGGTGGTCCAGATCGGTAAAGTCATCGGGATATGCCCGGAAAAGAGGACCGCCTCCAACCGTCTTGACGCCAAGCGCGCGACAACGGTCCACAACCTGTCGAGCCGAATCTTTCTGGGCGATCATTGCGCTGATGAAGACGTAATCCGCCCACACAAGCTCCTCGTCCAGGAGCGGACTGACATTTAGATCAACCAGTCTTTTTTTCCAGGAAGCCGGAAGCATTGCGGCCACGGTCAAGGCCCCGAGCGGCGGAAAGGCCGCTTTTCTGCGCACTACTCTAAGGGCGTGCTTAAAACTCCAGAAGGTTTCAGAAACTAGTGGATATACCAGAAGAATCTTCATTGGGGGAAGGCCCTTCGTGCATGAGCTTTGAGTTCTTAAGTCTAGCGTCCCGGCTGATATTATCCGTTTTGAGTTGACTAAAAACTCAAAACTGAAAACTCAAAACCCTTGAAGTTTACAGCCGCCCCCCCTTCAGGTCAAGATTATTACTACAGCCGGTTTTTTTGTGGACAATCTCGTACATTTTGGTTACTTGCACCTATATATTTCGTCGAGCGACATTGCCGCAATATGAAGGAGGGACTCAAAAGAGATGGCTCTTGTTGTGCAGAAGTATGGGGGAACGTCGGTTGCAGATGCCAATCGAATCAATGCGGTGGTCAGACGGGTCCTTGAAAGGAAAAAAGACGGCGATCAATTGGTGGTCGTCCTTTCGGCGCGCGCTGGAGATACCGATCGGCTTATAAAGCTGGGGCGGGAGATTACCGCTTGCCCCGACCCCAGGGAGTTGGACGTTCTGCTCTCCACCGGCGAGCAGACCACTATAGCTCTTTTTTGTATTGCAGTGAAAGCGATGGGGGCCGATGCCGTTTCGATGACCGGATACCAGGCAGGAATCATGACAGACGGCCGATTCGGCGAGGCCCGCATAAGCTGGATTCAAACCCAGCCCATAATAGAGAGCCTGCAAGAGGGCAAAATCGTTGTGGTGGCCGGGTTCCAGGGATATGACGACGAAGGCAACATCACCACGCTGGGCCGCGGGGGGTCCGATACTTCGGCAGTGGCGCTTGCCGCGGCGCTTCATGCCAGCGTGTGCGAGATATACACGGACGTCGAAGGGGTGTTCACCGCCGACCCTAACATATGCTCCAAGGCGCGCAAGCTGGACAGAATAAGTTACGAGGAAATGCTGGAGATGGCCAGCATGGGAGCCAAGGTCCTCCACCCTCGTTCGGTGGAATTCGGCATGAAGTATGACGTACCAATAATGGTGCGTTCCTCGTTCACCGACGCCCCTGGCACCCTTGTCACACGGGAGGATGTAAACATGGAAAAGGTGGTGGTTTCCGGAATCACTTACAATAAAAACGAAAGCCGAGTCACGATCGCCAACGTTCCCGATCAACCGGGGGTGGCCGCCAAGGTTTTCCAGCCAATCTCGGCCGCAAGCATCAACGTTGACCTGATTGTCCAGGGTGCGAGCGGAATTGCGGGCAGGGCAAATATATCGTTTACGGTGCCCAAAGTGTCTTACGATCAGACGATGGGCATCCTGGAATCGATTGCGCCCGAACTGGGCGAGTGCCAGGTGCTGGGCGATCCGGGAATTTCCAAGGTTTCCATCATAGGTATGGGAATGAGGAGCAACACCGGGGTAGCGGCCAGGATGTTCGAATCGCTTTCCAGGGAAAACATCAATATAAAGATGATTGCCACCTCGGAGATAAAGATCTCTTGTATAATCGACGAAAAGTATACCGAACTGGCGGTAAGGGTGCTCCATGACGCCTTCGAGCTCGACAGGAAATTGCAGGGAGGCGGAAACATCCAGGTTCAGGAAGAAAAACAATAGGCACGGAGAAAATTTTACTATGGAAGTGAAAATCTACGATACCACGCTCCGCGATGGCACGCAGGCCGAGGATTTTTGCTTTTCGGCAGACGATAAGGTTCGCATAGCACTAAAACTCGACGATATCGGCATTCATTATATAGAAGGCGGCTGGCCCGGATCGAATCCGAAGGACGCGGAGTTTTTCCGGGAAATTCGCAACTATCAACTGAAGAATGCCAGAATCGCAGCCTTCGGCGCAACTCATCATCATGAATCGACCGCGGCCTCCGACCCCAGCCTGCGGGCCCTGCTCGAAGCGGATACGGAGCTGGTGACGATATTCGGAAAAAGCTGGACGGTGCATGTAAAAGAGGCCCTGCACACGACCCTGGACCGTAATCTTGAGCTCATTTTCGACAGCATTACTTTTTTGCGCCAGCAGGGCAAAACCGTCTTCTATGATGCCGAACATTTCTTCGATGGATTCGGTGAAGACCCGCAATATACTCTTGCTACCATAGGGAAGGCGATTGAGGCCGGCGCCGAGTGCATTATCCTTTGCGACACGAACGGGGGAAGTCTGCCCAGCCGAATTCAGAACGCCATAAGAGCTGTAAAGGAGAAATTTTCGGATATTTCATTTGGAATTCACGCGCACAATGATTCCGACCTTGCCGTCGCAAACTCCCTGACTGCGGTCGAGATGGGGGCCGTCCAAGTCCAGGGGACGTTCAACGGGATCGGAGAAAGGTGCGGAAACGCCGATCTTTGTTCCATAATGGCCAGCATGTGCCTGAAAATGGGACATGCATGCCTTGCCCCGAAAGATCTGAAAAAGTTGCGGCAGGTGAGCCGCTTCATACTGGAGCTGGCAAACATACCGTCTAACCCCTATCAGCCGTATGTCGGCCGAAGCGCCTTTGCGCACAAGGCAGGCATTCACGTAAGCGCCGTCACACAAAATCCCAGGACATACGAGCACGTTGACCCGAGCCTGGTTGGCAACGAACGCAGAGTGCTCGTCTCCGATCTTTCCGGGCGCTCCACGATAAAGCAAAAAGCCGAAGAATTCGGCCTGGAGCTTTCAAAGAGCGACCCGGTGGCCATGCAGGTGCTCGAGGAACTCAAGGAACTCGAAAACCAGGGATTTCAGTTCGAGGCGGCCGAGGCAAGCTTCGAGCTCCTTATCAATAAGACTATGGGCAAGAGTAAGAAATATTTCGAACTTGTCAGCTTCCGCGTTATCGACCAGAAGCAGAGCGAAGATAAGGACCCGGTGGCCGAGGCGACCATCCAGATCCGCGTGGGAGGGCAACTCGAACATACAGCCGCCATTGGCAACGGTCCCGTCAACGCCCTGGATAAAGCCCTGCGAAAATGCCTTGAAAAATTCTATCCCGAGCTCAAAAGCATGGAACTAATCGACTACAAGGTGCGCGTCCTGCCACAGAAGGCCGGTACGGGGGCAAAGGTGCGAGTGCTCATCGAATCCACTGACGGACAAGACGAGTGGGGCACGGTCGGAGTCTCCCATGATATCATCGAAGCAAGTTGGCAGGCGTTAGTGGACAGTATCAATTACAAGATGTACAAGGCCGAAAAAAACAAGTTAAAGCAAAATTAATCAAGCACCTAGATCTTTTTTGCCGCAACCAGCCGGGCGAAATGCTCGAAGGAGCGATCGTAGGTCTTCTCGGCATCAGGCGGGAAGCAACATGCGGGGAGTTCCCTGCTCTTCAGGTGATATTCGATACATTCACAACATAGACCGGTTCTGGGGCATCCCTTATAGGTGCACTTACAGTTGACGCTGTTTTTTTCTTTTCTGCATTCCATACTCTTAATCATCCTCATCGCATTTGCTGGACCGCTTTCCACATTCGATCCCGTATTTTTTGACCTTGTAGTGGATAGCCCTTCGGCTTATTCCCAAAAGATTGGCAGCTTCCTTCTGAACGAAACCGGCCTTCTGCAGAGCCCGCAGGATCGCATTCCGCTCGCTTTCCTCAAGAGAGAGCGCGGAGGTATCGCCTGCGGCAGTGGCCGAAGATTTGTGCGGGGCATCGGGGAGTCCGGAGAGGCTGAGGTCGCTTTTGTGCAGGACCCCGTCGCGGCACAAAACCACACCGCCCTCCAGGGCGTTTTTAAGTTCCCTGACATTTCCCGGCCAGGGATATTCATAAAGCCACTTGATCGTTTCGGCAGGCACCTTGACCATCGGAAGATTTTGCTTTTTACAAAAGCTTTCCACAAACTGATGAATAAGCACCGGAATATCCTCGCGGCGGTCACGAAGCGGGGGGATCTTTAGAGTCACTACCCGAAGCCGGTAATAGAGGTCCTCGCGAAAGTTCCCTGTGGCGACATCCTCGGGGAGATCGACGTTGGTCGCCGAAATTACCCGGCAGTTTACCGGTATCTCCTTAAGGTCTCCTATCTTTCTGATTTTCCGGTCCTCCAAAAACCTCAGCAGCCTCATCTGCATATCCTGGGAGATATTGCCTATCTCGTCCAGAAACAGGGTGCCCTTGTCAGCGGCCTCGATCAGTCCTTTTTTGTCTTTGATGGCATGGGTAAACGCGCCGCGGACGTGCCCGAAAAGCTCGCTTTCGAGCAATCCACTCGGAGTTGAACCGCAGTCCACAACAATGAAGGGCTGCTCGCGGCGGGGACCTCGCTGATGCAGCAGGCGGGCGACCCGCTCCTTGCCCACGCCGCTCTCGCCCAGGATCAGCACGTTTACGTCGCTTCTGGCGATACGGTCGACCAGATCGTACAATTCACGCATTGCCGGGCTTTTGCCGCCCCAGAGCGACTCGCTCAATGGAGGAAGCGTATCGAGCGTAGGTTTTGGGGCGCTTTTTCTCAGCACCTCCTGGACTTTCAAGATCAGATCGCGCCCGTTGAATGGCTTTGTCAGGTATTCAACTGCCCCGGCTTTGACGGCTTTGACCGCGTCCGGGATTGTCCCAAATGCCGTGAGGAACATGACAGGCAGCCCGGGCCGGACCGCCCGGGCGGCTGAAAACAGGTCCATGCCTCCCATGCCCGGCATCTTTACGTCCGTGATCATCAGATCTACCTGCCTGCTTTTTAGCAGCTCCAGCGCTTGTTCGCCCCCGGAGGCGGTCAGCACCTGGTAGTCAATCGAGGAAAGTCTTGCCTCCAGGACAGCCAGGATATTGAGGTCATCATCTACTACAAGAATTATTGGTTTGGTGGACAATTTCATCTCCGGCAAACAGGTGAATGCAAAAATAAAAAGTAAAAAGTTAAGGGGCAATTCCGGGGATCATCTTTTACTTTGCCTTTTGCCTTTTTACTTTTGCCTTCCCTACGGGGTGGCTTCCTGCTTTTTCTCCTGATATTTTCTATGTATTTCCTCCAGGGATTCAAGCTGATGCCGCAATCGCCGTATTTCACGCTCGCGCAGTTCAAGCTTCGACCGAAGAATCTGCATCTCCTTTTCCTTGGTCATCAAAACCCCCTTGGCGTCTACATCCTTACGGCTTTTGGAAGCCAATTGATTTTCGGCGGCGCTGACCGAGGATTGGAGCCGGAACAGAAAAGGGGTCATCATTCTCGGGTCTTCGCACCCGTTTAGGGAAGTAACCCGGCCGCTCCATTTTTTCCAACTTGAGATAGCGTCTTCGTATTGTTCGGGGGTCTGGGCGAGGAAGAGCTTAACCGAGGCAAGCCCGAAGAAAGCCTGGCGGCTGATTTCGGGATTATGGGCGCTTTCACTAAGCATTTCGAATCCTATTCGTGCATTAGTGTAGTCCCCAGCCTTGAAGCCCTTCATTGCATTGTCCAGGGCTTCTTGTTCAACATCACGCCGAATGGCCTCGGCCTGGGTCGATTCTTCTTCGGCAGCCAACAAGCGTACAAACGGCCCCAAAATCGACAGAAAAATGACCAACCCCAGGAAAAATCCGCTCTGAATCCGCATTCTCACGACCATCGCTCATTCCTCTCGGAATAGAGGAAGAGTGAAGCTGAAAGTGCTGCCTTCGCCGGGTTTGCTGCGAACGCCAATTTCGCCTCCGTGCGCCTCTACTATGCGTTTGGAAATGCTTAGCCCCAGGCCGACCCCGTCAACATGGTCCCGAACATCGGATGCCCTGTAATACTTATGGAAAACAAGGTCCTGCTCAGCATCGGGAATCCCCGGGCCTCTGTCTGTGACTGAAAACACCAGAAGGGGGGCTTTTGCCGAGTCCTCCCGCCTTACCGACACCATGATTTCACTCCCGTGAGGGGAAAACTTTATAGCATTTCCAAGCAGATTGAGCAAAACCTGCTGCAAATTGTCCGGATCGCAGTAAAAGTCAGATATTCCCGAGGCGATTTCCGGCCGGATCGATATATCCTTCGCCTCCGCGGCGGGAATCAACCGCGATATGGCTCCATTGACGAATTTGTCGAGATCGATTCGGCGCGGATGGAATTCTACCGCTCCGGCCTCAAGGCGCGATATCTGCATGAGATGATTGAGCAGCGTCGTAATGCGCTCCAACTCATGGCTGGCTATCAGCAGAAAGCGTCTCTGCTTTTCGTTGATATCCCCCATGACCTCTTCGGCTATCAAATTTACCGACTCTCGAATGGAGGTCAGAGGCGTTCGAATCTCGTGGCTGAGCATGGAGATAAAATCCGACCTCATGCGCTCCTCTTCAGTGAGCCGGGCGGCCATATCGTTGAAAGCACCCGCAAGCTCTCCGAATTCGTCATTTGAATAAATCCTGATAGGGGCAGTGGCCCCCGAACGAGACAAAGACTTGATCCCGCGTCTCAGTTCGCGCAACGGACCGATCATCCCAAAGCTGAAGCCAATCACCCCGAACAGGCCGATCAACAGGGATGCCGAAACACCGACAACCCCCCACTCCACCGCAGTTCGCCCCTGGGTGTTGAGACGTTTGACCATCTTCTCGATCAGTTGTTCGTTGGCTGTCCTGGCTTTCTGAATCTTTTCCACCCACTCGTTTATCAGTTCTTCCTTCAGCCAGGGAACGTCCGAATGTTCGGCATCGGCCTGTTCTTTGCCGGCTGCGAGCTGGTCCTGGTATTCCCGCCAAAGGCCGTCCCAGGGATTGTCGCCTCCACCGCCCCCACCGAGCCACAGAATTTCGAACAGGTTAGTTTCGTATTCTTTCTGACCGGTTGCAAAGTATTCTTTATACTCTTCTTTCTTTAGAAGATCGTATTTTTTTTGATTCTCGGCCATCCACCAAAGAGTATCTATCATCTTCTTGGAAGCGGTCGAAATCCGGTAGTTTCGATTGACGATATCCTCAGAGATTCTGCCGAGTTCCTTGATCTGGACGAAAAGAGACAGAATGGTCCCGTAGAAAATAAGGCAGGCCAGAAGATACCAGGCAAAAAGCTTGACCAGTATTCCAAATTTAATTTTCATCGGCCAAAATAATCCACGCGACCACGGGTTTGAAGATTTAGGACCCCGACAGGGGCGGAATGCTCCTGAAGGCGGTATTGGCGAACATTAATAGTAAATCATCGGGAAAGCGGCGAAAAGATAAAAATGATATCCGGCGGACTTCGGGACAGCCTTCTTTGTCCTGTGAGCCGTGAAGGGACTTGGACAGGATTAGGACGCGAAATGATGAGATCCGTCAAACAGCCGCAACGAAGATTCCCCGCTAACATAGACTGGCCGGTGGCTTTAAAAATCGGTTGTTTTTTGAATCCTGTAAATCCTGTCCAAGATTTTGATTTTTCTCTGCCCGTCGGTATTGGCGGTAACGACCCCATTGCAATCGGCGAGTACGCAAAGCTAAGCTTTAGACAGGATTAACAGGATTTACAGGATTAAACATAAAGAAAAACTACGACTTTTGAACTGATGTGCCTTCTTTATCCTGTCGGTCGTGAAAAGACTAGTTTGGTGTCCATCCGGAAACTCCGGATGGACACCAGTTTTACTGCGGCCTTGCCGCCGCCGAAGGCAGCGGCGAACCCGGCCGGCGGTCCCACCGCCTATCCGCATCCCCCCTTGACTGCTGCCTTGCGCTTTAATTTTACCTTTTTTACATAAGTGGGTTCGGCAGATTCCGCCAATCCATTTAACACGGCGAAAGTCGCGGCATTCCCGCCATCCGTACACATCACCCAGGGCAGGGTACGGACTGAGTCGGGATGAGCCGCTCGACTCTGAGAACCTACGGCATAGCGGAAGTCATACTCAAACCGTTCAATCTCAGCTCCCGAGGGCTTTCCGGCGGAATCGGCCAGCAAACAGGGTTCGGGAGGAAAAACCTCCAGCCATTTATTTATCCCCCCCTCGATTATATAGAGATTCAGGACCCCGGCCGCTTTCAAGGACTGCCAGGCCCTGGTTGACGCCTGCTCTCCGTTGGAAACCAAAAAGAAGATCGTGTTGTCCGGGGCCGTCAAAAACGGCTTGAGGGTGGCCGTCCCTGCAATCTTTAGCGGGTCCAGCCGCTCGGCATTTCCTATATGAAACAGGTTGAAATCCGTCTCGGACCGCAAATCCAGGATTTTTACATAAAGAGTCGGGTCTTTTTTTAGTCCCACGACCTCTGCGGGATGAACATAGACTTCCCTGTTTTCCAATTTCCCGGCCCATTCTCCTTTCAAATGCTCCCACTTTGCTTGAGGAGAAGGTTGACCCAGAACGATGATAAATGCGCAGACAGCCACAAGCCCGGCCGCAGCCGACATCTTTATGCGGTTTTTCGGAAGCAGGGAGACCGGCTTGCCGGACCCGCCAAACCGGGCTTCGGCTATTTCAGCCAGGTAAAACATACCCAGGGCCATCAGCGTCAACAATAAGACGACTACTCCAGCGGATGTTCCCATCCATTCGAATAACGTCAAGCGGCCGTAGAAGGAAGACTGAAAAAAATCTTCAAAATATCCGACACTCTCCCCGAAGGCCCAGACCCCGAAAAGTCCGCCCAGGACAAAGAAGATTCCATCCAGTTTGAGGGTTGAAGCGGCAACCAGCGATGTGCCCGGACAAAAGCCCCCGACGATGAACCCAACGCCCATGATAAGGCCGCCCGCAATCCCTGGCCAAAGATAGGTGGGGTTGACCCAGAGCCGGTCATAATCGAGAAAGCCCAGGCCGCTTGATAGAAAAATTAACACAGCCGCCGTAACAATGGCGGTAAACATCACCTTTAGAACGGTCATTTCCTTGAAATAGAACTGCGCCGCAAGTTTGCGTGAATCCCCGAACCCGGACATCTCTAGGATGGCGCCAAAGGCCATGCCGACGAAGAGAAAGACGAGGAAATAGACCGGGGTGCCCTGATGCAGTAAATCTGAAAAAGGAGCCATTTGTTCCTCCAACTGCCAATTCGTGTCCATCCGGAAACTCCGGATGTGACACTTACAGTTTCCAATTCGGAAAGGAGGCATTTTTCGTCATGGCAAGCAAACCCGAAGATTGACGCCGCCAGGACGGAAAAGGACCCTTTCCGGATGGAAACTAATTCCAAAGCCGTCGCACAAACCAGGCCAGCCCGTAAGCTCCGCCAAAGACCGCAAACATGAAGGCGAAGCTGCCGGCCGAAAGAACTGCGCCGCCGGTAAGCGCCTGTCCGGAAGTGCAGCCCCTGGCCATACGGGCGCCAAAGTTCATGATGAACCCGCCGGTGAAGGCAACCAGCAAACGGGCGCCCGAACCGATATGCGGACCTTTTCGGATTTCCACCTTCATTCGGCCGTTCAACCAGCCGGACAATGCACCGCCAAAGAGAGTGCCCACCAGCATGAAGACTTCCCAATTGCCCAGAGCGTTGCGGCTGCCGCCGCCCATTTCAGCCATGTACCCTACCCGGTCAACATGGCTGTGATCAAAAAGACCCAGGACTGCCACCTGCACATGGTTCAAAGCGCCGGAGGCCCCGAGGCCGCCTCCTGTGACGAAAAAGGTCAGGAAAAGCAGGACTCCCAGCAGGGCGCCCCCCACATAAGGGTCCAGATAAGGACGAACAACTCGATTCATTCTTTACCCCTTTGCCAAATGGCCGGCCGCCGCCCGGAGGGCGGTTTCAGATCGTCATAGAGGACCCGAAGGTGTATACTTCAGTCCTCAGTCCTCAGCCCTCAGTCCTGTTTCTACGACTTCCTGCGGCCCTGCCGCCTCGTAGCCGTCGATCATAGCGCGAAGATGAGCAAAAACCGTGTGTCCGGTCGTTGCAAGATAGACATGGGCTACCAGGAAACTTATCAACATCCATGACCCCAGGTTGTGAAGCGGTGCTATGAGGTGCAAGCCCCCAATCATGGCGGCAAAATCCGGAGACTTCCCCACCAGCCAGACCATAACTCCCGTGATAATCTGGAACGGAAAGAGAACATTGAGCAGTAAAAGGTAGCTGATCTGCTGCAAAACGTTCAGTTTGCGTTCCGCAGAGGGCGAAAAAGGGGCAGGCAATGCTTTGAAAATGTCGCGAAGATAATACCTGGTCTGAAGCTTTATCTCCTTTCCCACTCCTTTGCGGCTGGGCAGAAATTGACGAATAGCCGCCGTGGCCAGGTGATAAAACAGGGCGAGAAATGAGTTGAGCACCAGCACGGCGGCAAAGAAATTATGGATGGCGACTGCATTGGCGGCCCCGAACAAATGAATTGCACCACCGAAATGAACCTGTATACCGGTCAGGATGAGGGCCAATACGCTCAGGGCCATCACCCAGTGCCAGATACGCTCATAGGCCGTAAAAAGGTATTGCCTGCGCGCCCCCGCAGAAGAATCGGCCGCCGCACCAAGGCTTCGGGCAGGGGTTGGAACTCCTTCGGCGGCGCACCAACTACGCCGCAGGGCAACGACGCGATAAACCCCATGCATGGAAACAGCAAGGACCACCCCGGCCAACAGGAGCAGCCCCAACCGGTCAGGCCAACTTTTGGACGTCAGGCCGAAAATGTAAAGGTTTCGCGATGCCGCGGAGTCCGGCGTAAACACCACCTTCTCGTCTTGCATTACAATCCGGCCCGGTATCCGCGTGTCATCTTTCCATACCGGCACAACTCCGCCCGGGGCACGGGAAGCCAGAAGCACATTGCCTTCAAGCCTGGAGCCGGGGCTATGACAGGCCAGGCAATCGGACAGCGCATAGCTTTTTGGGGCCACGCCGTGGCTTATCTTGTGGACGCTCACCTCCGAGCGTATGACGGGATTTTTGACCCCGGCCGCCACGAGAAGCCGCTCTACGGTTTTTTGTTTGGCCACGGTATCCAGCTTGAGTTCAAATCGATCCAGCCTGCCGTCATGGTTGGTGTCCAGGGCGGCGATGACCTCCTGCCGGTAACGTCCGTTCTCCAAAAGCGCTTGTTGCAGGACTTCACGGGGAACGGGCTCACGGCTGTCCCCAGAGGTCCAAAACCACCGGCTCACCAAGGCGGTGGGGGCGGTGGGACCGCCTGCCGGGATTGACGTTGCTGAAACGCCGCTGCCCCGGCTTGTGTCGGGGGGCGGCGGGGACGCTGCAATCCCGCCTGTTTCCAGCAGCCCTGCCGTGCTTGAGGATAAAGTCCGGGCAGTCATTAGGGAAGGCCCGAAACTTCCTGCTTCTTGCTCCCCGCTCCCCGCTTCCACCGCCATGAGGGAGGGTTCAAAACCTTGCGCGTAGGCCGTGTTCAGGTTGGCCGGTTCGCCTTCTACTCCCCGGTATTCCACCAGGGGGCTCCCCGATTCGTCCAGAAGGGTCGCATCGACCATCTGTTCGGCCGGCCCGAACTGCCGTGGAATATGACAGGACTCGCAGGCCACCACCTGGAAGTGACGTTCCGGGTATGGAAGGAAACCATGACCACGCAGCGGGTCGTGACAGGTCCGGCAGTTTGCGGTAACCAAACGATGATCGGGCTGTTTCAGGTATTGGCTCAAGGTCTCCCGCCGAGGCTCGCCCCGAAGGCTCGCAATCGTTTCTCCTTGACCGCTCAGCCGTTGAGGATCATTGGGAGCGAAATGGCAGTCGGTGCACTGCAGCAATTTGCGGGCGTGAACGTCCCAGGGAAAATTGAGGTCCTGTTTGCCGGAAAGGTTCAGGAAAGATGCCTCGATGTCCTGGGAAGAATATATCGATCCTGAAAAACGGGTCAGTTGGAACCGTTCCGGTTCATTTTTTCCCGGCGGGTAAGCGGCAGACCGGTAATCGCCGGGAACAGACACCGAACCACCCGGGCTGTCGATCAAACCGTGGCAACCGCCGCAATTGGAGACGGCGGGCCTGGAAATTCGGACCCATCCGCGCTTTAACATGCCGTCGGGGTCAAAAGCATCGGAGGTCCAATTTGCTTTCCCCCCTTCGTAATGGCACATGATACACCCCGGTCCGGAACTTTGCCCGGACGCGTGGCCCGGCAAACTATGCCGGGTGATAAAATCCGTGGCATGGCACTGGCCGCAGGTCCGAATCTGGTCCGGCGCCCTTGCTCCGTGCCGAATCACTTCTCCCCGATCATCCAGGAGCTTAAATACCGGATGCATGGGGTTGGGGCCAAGGGACCCGAATTGCCGGCCGGATTCAACGCCCATATCATGGTCTGCGGCCGCCCCAGCCTGAAGCTGCCCTGCGCCCAAGGCTAAAAATACCATGAGAACCAGATATCTCACCATTCGACTCATGACCGTCCTCCCACAGGGGCCGAGGTAGGATCGGATGACCCTTCGCCCGAGTGGCCCGCCGCCGTCCCGGCCTCAGCCGGGGCAGCCGGCGTTTCCCGCATCATTAAACCTTTCCGCGGCGACTCGCCGCCGCCGCCGTGGCAGTCGTTGCAGGTGAGGGCCTGCTCTTTGGGTGCGACCCCGTGTGAGAGGGGCCAGTACATCCGGGTCTTGGCAAACCCATATTTTCCGCTGTATTTCAATCCGGCGAACTGCGCGCCCATCGCCAGGGCCTTATTCCAGTCGAATTCATGCCAGTAGCCGCCTTCGCCTGCGGTTACGGGGGGTAGCAGGTATCCGTTTATCGCGTCGTAAGGTTGTTTTGCGTCGTGGACTTTGAAAGGCCAGATTTGAGCGGTTGGATCCTTCCTGCTGCCTCGAGGACGATTGATATCGGTTACGCCTGCCGGGTTGATCGCATCTCCCATCAGATAACGGTCCACCGAGCGATTGAACCAGTAATATTCAGGAGTTACATTGTTGCCGTAGACAAACTCGCCCTTGATCTTGAGGTAATGGTGGGGATCGTCCGGCCGGGAGCCATCCCCTGCTTTGCTCCAGTCCCATTCCATTTTGGTGGGCACATTGCGCGCGAAAGTCGGGATATGGCAGGGGGGGCAGGCTACCCGGGCGGTATGCCTGTTCAGGCGCTCATCCTTGTGAGGCGGCAGGCTATGACAGTCCGTGCAGTTGATGCCTCCGGCATCGGAAACGCTGACGGAAAAAGCCCGCCCAGGGATCCGGTGCTTCTCTGTGCGGTGGCAATCGATACATAGAAATCCATTTTTACCCATATGCACATCCACATTGGAATCCGGGTTGTCCAACGAATTGTCCAGATCTCCGTGCTTTACTCCCAGGCCTCCGCCCCCGTAATAATGGCATGTGCCGCAGTTCTCTCTTTTGGGGTATCCAACACTCCTGGCCGCTGCCAAGAGGTCCACTCCTTTTTCGGGAAGACCCGACCCGCCTTTGACATAAGTGTTGCTCCAGTCGTGACAAACCAGGCAATCCACATTCTCGGAGCGCGAAAAGTCGAACTCATTGGTGTCCCACCCATAGCCGGCATGGCACTTGGTGCACCCCGACCAGTTTCCTTCGATGCTGATACAAAAATTGTTGATCAAATTGCGCTTGCCGATTCGCATGGGTTCACTTCGCCCCGGGATTTTTTCCATCGGTCCCAGCCATTGCCAGTGCGCCGTTTTCATAAAATCCTCACCCGCTTTCGGATGACATTCCAGGCACCTCCGGGTGACATCATGCGGACGGGCAAAAGTTGAACTGAAAAAAGCGGAATGATCGAGGTGGACACGCGTGCGCTTGTGAAATTCGGGCGCCGGGGCTTGAGGCCGAGCTTCGGTCTGCTTCTCGTAATAGAGATAGCCTCCAAGCGAAAGCATCACAAGAATGAGCGCCAATACCCAGAGTTGTTTAAAATTCATTTCTCACATCCAGCGGAACTGTTTACCTGTTAACTGTTGTTCCCGGGCCAGGCCTTCAGCAAAGTTTTCAATAATTCTTCCATTTCCCGAGATTTTTGAGGCGTCAGGCTTGCGAGCACTTTCTGTTCACATTCAATCATAAGTTTTCGCGCCGCATACCATTTCTTAAGTCCTGCAGGGGTCAAGGCCAGCAGTTGTGTGCGCCGGTCACTGTCCGCCGTTTGGCGATGCAGCAGACCGTCACACGCCAATGAATCTATTACCCGGCTGGCGCGGGATTGTGAAAGCCCCATGAGCTTAGCCACCTCATGGACGCTGAATTTATGGTCACGCTCCTGTATGGCCAGCAGGCACGCCAGCTCGGACGGGGTCAAAGAGAGTTTGCGGCATATTTCCTTTTCCTGCCTCTGGCAGCAGTCCCGCATGGCGCGAACCAGCGAAACCAGCAGCGGAAGGGAGGAAGCCGCATCAGTGTTGGCCAGCGCCCCTGGACCGGGGTCCCCCGGTTCGGAGGCCGTATCAGGGGCCGGAATCGGCATTTTTTTGATCGTCTTTCCCATAAGCATGCTCCACACATAATTTGTTAGTAGCATATTATGCTATTAGCATATTATGTGTCAAGAAGATTCATTTTTCCCCTGATGAATTTCTCGGTTTCCAAAATTGACCTCGGCGCAAACTGATGATATACATTTTAGGCAATGTATATCCAGGAGGAATTGATCATGCGCGTCTCGAAATGGGGTAACAGCTTGGCCATTCGGTTGCCCGCCTCAGTGACCGAAGCGCTGGAAATGCACGCAGGAGACGAAATTGAAGTGGTGATTGCAGATGAACGAGTCTTTCAGGTAAGGAAAAAACCAGGCAACCAGGCCATCCTTGCGCGGTTGCGGCAGTTCCGGGGAAAGTTGCCCGCTGATTTCAAATTTGATCGGGACGACGCAAATGCCCGCTCCTAAAGTGTTCATCGACACCAATATTCTGCTTTATCTCTTGTCGGCCGATAATGATAAGGCTGTTCGAGTCGAGATGGTCGTGCAGGCGGGTGGCCTGATCAGCGTGCAGGTATTAAACGAGGTGGCCAACGTGGCGCGCCGTAATGCCATGCCATGGATAGAAATCAACGAGGTGTTAGCTCTGATCAGATCGGTATGTCCGGCCGCTCCGTTGACCATCGAAACCCATAACAGGGGGAGGCATGTCGCTGAACGGTACGGGTTGAGCGTGTACGATGCAATGATCGTGGCCGCCGCTCTTCTCGGAGGATGCGAAACCTTGTACTCCGAGGATATGCAGGACGGACTGTTGATCGACGATCAGTTGCGAATTTGCAATCCCTTCACAATTCAAGCAAATTAGAAGTACTCAGAACCTGGAATACAGGAAATCCGGAATCACTTTTAACAGCCAGCCAATCAAAGACCACCGTTTTGTAACATAGGCATGCTTGCTCATTCTTTGAATCACCTTATGGATCTGTCGTGCAGCTTTTTGTGGTGAAGCTACCCAAAAGAGCCCCACACCACGAGCCATGGCAGTATCGACAAACCCCGGCTGTATATCGGTTACCAGGATGGGAAGACCCGCTTTTGAAGCGTTGATTTTGAGGCCTTCGAGATAGTTTGACATAAATGCTTTTGAGGCATTGTAGGCAGGAGTCTTTCCACTCCCACGGATTGCAGCTATTGATGATATGCCGACCAGGTGTCCTCGGCCCTCCCGCACAAAATGACGAAAAGCGACATTTGCCATTGCTGCAAAGCCTCTGACATTGACATCGATTGTCTTTTCTTCCTTTCCCCAGATGAGATCGGAATTAATGAACCCGATACCGGCGGAAATGACAACCAGGTCAACCCCTCCCATTTCCTCAATTAGATTCTCCAGAAGATCCATTGCCTTGGAGCAGTCGGAGATATCCATCTGTTTTGTGAAGGCAGGATTGGAAAGTTTTTTGCTAAGTTCCTCCAAAAGATCGATCCGCCTTCCAGTAAGGCCAACCGCATATCCGTTCCGGGAAAGGACTATGGCGAGTTCCTTGCCAATTCCGGAACTTGCCCCGATCACTATGGCTCGTTTCATATAGGAAACTCCACATGTAGCGGGGGAGTGGCGAAGAGTTTCTTCTTAAACCGCGCAAAATAAACCTTCACGGCTACTCCCAGATGGATAGTAACTTTACGATCCCCTGATATCCCGCCGATTAGCGTTTTTCCTGCATAGCCCGAATATCTTTCACTAAACGGTAGAGCACAAAGGGTTCGCCAGGGAAAGACTCAAATCCAAGGTGCACGTAAAAGCTGCGGGCGGTGTCATCCTTGGCATGAACGAGCAGGGCACGAACACCGGCGATGTCCGCAACCTGAAGCGTGCGCCGCACGGCATCGACGACTAGAGCCGCTCCAAGCCCTTTGCCCTGCCACCGGCGATCTACCGCAAGGCGGGCGAGAAGCAACATCGGGATAGGATAACGTGGAAGGCCTTTGGCAAGGCATTCGGGCGCGTCCTCGTAGACAACATCCCCAACAACCAGAGCGTGATAGCCAACGATTTCCATGCCGTTTACGGCAACATACGTATGCGAAATATTGGCCCTCTGGCCCGCGAGCGCATAGAGACGTATGAAGCTGTTTAGCTCCTCGGAATCACAATCGAAGCCGGTGGGATCATGCGTGATCGAAAGTTTCGTGATGGCCAACGTTTCATTCATTGGGATCAAGGATAGTCGGCTCGTTCAAAAGGCGTTCCATGCGAGGATGCCGCCTCGGCGGCGCGTCAAGAGCCGCAATGAAAGCAGTCCATTGCTCGGCGTTAAGCGCAATACGTGAACGTTGGGCAAGAACGATATTGGCCGAATGCAGGGCGCTTTCAAGCACGAATTGACTGATTGTTGTGTGGCGCTCTTTCGCTGCTTGTTGCAGAATCCGCCGCGCCTCTGGTGTGATACGGATGTCGAGACGGTCCGTTTTTGCTTCGGTTTCAGTCCTCATGGTATGACCTCCTTGCCATATCCTTTTTAATATAATACGGACAATGTCCGTACAGCAAGATTTTCTCCAGTTGCGCGGCGCATCTTGACGTTTTGTCCAGTTATAGGCCAAGCCGAAGATCTTAAGGGACTGCTGGCGGGAACGCGATCCATGATGTATTATCAACCTCCTGTACCTTCAAACGAAAGGAATTCACCGCCCACATGCATATCCACGTGGCCTGCGCAATAATAGAACTCGATGGACTGGTACTGGCCGCTCGCCGGAGCGCAGCGAAGAGCCTGCCGCTCAAATGGGAATTCCCCGGCGGCAAAATCGATCCCGGAGAGTCACCGGAAGTATGTGTCAAACGTGAACTCATCGAAGAGATGGGGATTTTCATAGATATAAGGGCATCATTGCCGCCCGGCGCCCATCACTATCCTGATTTTTCGGTAACTCTCTATCCGTTGATCTGCGCCATATCTTCCGGGACGATTGCTTTAAACGAGCATGCCGAAGTAATGTGGCTCCCGCCCGAAGATCTCAATAGTCTTGATTGGGCCGAAGCCGATTTTGCAGTGATCGACTCCTACCTCACCAGGTTGAGGGGCCGCCATCATGAAACCGATTGAATTCGGAATTTACGAAGCACTTCTTGATGAAGATCTCAGGGATGCAATCGCCAAAAGACCAGAATTGAGAACTGTCTTCGGAAAAATCGACCCTGAAGAGCAACCCGCCCGATACGCAGCATTCGTTGACGATTCTTCTCATCATTGCCAAAAGATCGGCAAAGAAACGGCCTTGACAGCATCCACAACCGGTATTACCCAAAAAACCTTAAAAAGCTGATTCTCATCACCTTATGACCTCACCTTATCACCCCGGCCGTCCGTTAATCGCTAAGGGAGGAACAAATGTCCGAGCAAAAACATGAGTTCTATCGAACTCTCTATTTCAGGGTCATCTGCGGCATTCTCATCGGCGTGGCGCTCGGGTTCCTTTTCCCCGCAACGGCGCAGACCCTAAAGCCCCTGGGTGACTCGTTTATCAAACTGATCAAGATGATGATCGCCCCAATTATCTTCTGCACCGTTGTCGTCGGCATCGCCAAGATGGGGCACATGAGAGATGTGGGCCGAGTTGGCATAAAGGCCCTGATTTATTTTGAGGCGATGTCGACAATTGCGCTCATGATCGGACTTATCGTCGTAAACGTACTGCGGCCGGGAGCCGGCATTAACGCCGATCCGGCCACACTCGACACCAGGGCTATCGCCGGCTATGCGACGGCGGCACAAGTCCACACAACCGAAGAGTTCTTTTTGAACATCATTCCCAGCACGGTGGTTGACGCGTTCGCAAAGGGCGAGATTCTGCAGGTGCTTCTGTTTGCCATTCTTTTCGGGATTGCACTGAATTGGGTCGGACCGCGCGGAGAAGCGATCCTCAAGCTTGTCGACGAAACCGGTCACGTCCTGTTCCGGATTATCGAGATGATCATGCAACTCGCACCGATCGGCGCCGGAGCGGCGATGGCCTTCACCATCGGCAAGTATGGGCTCGGGACGCTGTTGTCCCTTGGCAAGCTGATGGCCGGGGTCTATATCACCTGCTTCCTCTTCGTTTTCGTTGTCCTCGGGCTGGTGGCAAAGCTCGCGGGCTTCAGCCTGTGGCGATTCCTTGTCTACATCAGCGAAGAGATATTCATCGTGCTCGGCACGTCGTCGTCCGAATCCGTGCTGCCGCGGATGATGGAAAAGCTCGAGCGCCTCGGTTGCCATAGATCGGTGGTCGGCCTGGTGATACCCACCGGCTATTCGTTCAATCTTGACGGCACCTCGATCTACCTGACGATGGCGGCTATCTTCATTGCCCAGGCGACCAACGTGCCCTTGGCGCTGGGCGATCAACTGACGATTCTTGCGGTACTGCTGCTGACCTCGAAGGGCGCGGCGGCCGTTACCGGCGGCGGCTTCATCACTCTGGCGGCAACACTGTCATCAGTCGGTAAGGTACCGGTGGCAGGATTAACGCTGTTGCTCGGTGTCGACCGCTTCATGTCGGAGGCGCGCGCCATCACCAATCTCATCGGCAACGGAGTCGCAACGATAGTCGTGGCCAAGTGGGAAAGGTCGTTCGACGCCGGAAAGGCCGCGAGAGTGTTGGCCGGTCACTACGAAGAGGATTTGCTGCCCCTGGCTGACATCGCGAACGGTTCCACTCCTGCGCTGGAAGTCACAGCCGAAGAGTGAAGACTTAATGGCTCACCGGAAAGAATGAGGGGAGATCGAGTTATGAAAGCACGCATTTTCGGCATCCTGACGATCGCCATGGCAGCTCTCACTGCGTCGGCAATGCCTGTTTTGCCGGCCGATCCCAACTGGCCGGCAATCCTGACGATTGTTACGGCGTCATCGGGCGGCACATACCACGTATACGGCGCAGGTTTGGCTAAAATCCTGATGCGCACCCTCGGCATGCCGGTCGCCGAACGAACCACCGAAGGTCCCAATCAGAATATCCAGATGATCGAGGCTGGCGAAGCGCAGTTGGGCTTTGTCACGATTGGCGCTGCCATGCAGGCGTGGAACGGAACTGCGGAGTGGACGAAGGGCAAACAGTATCGGTCGATGCGTGCGCTTTTTCCAATGTACGACACGCCGTTCCACTTCGTTGCGTTGAAGGACTCCGGCATTCACTCTATTGCCGGTATGGCCGGTAAGAGGATCGGTGTTGGCCCACAGGGAGGTACGGCGGGCACCTATATTCCGATGTTTCTGAAGACCCTTAAAATCGATGCTGCGCTGTCCTACGGTACCTGGGAGGAACTCGCCGCCGAGCTTTCAGACGAAAAGCTCGACGCGCTGGCAGTGGCTGCAGGCGCGCCCTTCCCGGCTATCGCCGGGTTGGAGGCGAAGAAAAAGATCACATTCTTTGAGCCCTCCCCGGAGGAAATCCTCGCCTTGCGCCTCGCGATCCCTGAGCTGACCCCCTCCATCATACCGGCGGGGGTCTACCCGTCATTGAAGAAGGGCTACAAGAGCGTCGGCCTGTACAATTTTGCCGTCGCCAACAAGGACCTGCCTGACAGCCTCGTCTACGAGATCGTCGACGCGGTCTTTGCCAACCACCAGGAACTGGTGCAGGCCCATCCCGCCGCAGTGGAAACGGTTGCGGCCAACTTCGTCCACAATACATTCCTGCCATACCACCCGGGCGCATCACGCTACTATGCGAATCAGGTGATGACCGGCGCCATCAAGGGCGATTGACCTACGCCGCACACAGCCCTGCCGTCTCAGTGTCAGATCATTGTGAAAGTCAGCGGGACCAATCGCGCGCTAGCCTGGAAATATTCTCACTCACCCCTATTTTACATCGAGCCGGCTGGATTCAAGATCGAAGTCCATTTCGCTAAAAAACAAAAGCCCCAATTAAGGGGCTTTTGCGCCCGGGGAGAGATTCCCCCCCGGGGTACTGCATATTAAAACGCTGTTTTCAGCGGTGGGTAGGCTAAAGATCCTCTTTCCATCAACCCTGCCGCGCCAACTGCACTTCCGGCTTTTCGGTGCTGATGAAATCCTGTTCGCCTGAGAGGAAATTGGCGTAGGAGATGTTGAGGCCCAAGTTCTTTGCGAGGTCACGGGCGTCCTTCGACATCTGGGGCTGAGTGATGAGGACGACCAGATCGAACTCCCTGGCCTCTTCCTGTCCAAAGGCCACCTTGACCGCCGATCCGCCGTTAGGAGCAACCGATTGAACCGGAGCGCTCAGCACTTCGATGCCGGCCGAGTCGAGCGCCTTCTTACCTTCCGCAAAATCATCGAGCCCGCCGGCAAACATTGCGACTTCGGCCCTGGGGAGCTTTTGGCGGAGGAGCGAAGCCTCGTTTATAGCGAAGGTGAGGGCTGCCTGATGCATACCGGACGCCGCCTTGTCGTAGGACTGGACGAAAGCGACACTTGCCGGGACCTCACCGTCGTAGGGGCGGATGATGAGGCCGGCGCTTGGCCCGGAATCACTTAGCATGCGTTCAAGCTGGAGATCGGTTATTACGTTGGTATCCTTGGCAAGGCCGAAACGCCGGTCGATCCTGTCTAGCGCGCGTTCGACTCCCGGCGAGATAATCACGGAATCAGCCGCAAGTTCGATTACTTCATCCTGGAGATCAAACCGGATGGCTTCGGGCTTGCACTCGGCCCAACACAGGGCGCACCCAAGGCAGCGGCGGCAGCTAAGACACCTTTTCGCTTCCTTTAGGGCCCTTTCCTTATCGAACCCAAGTTCAACCTCGCTGTAGTTATTCCGGCGCTCTTCCACCCCGATTTCAATGAACTGCTGGCGCGGGGCGGGGATGTCTTTAAATTTTACTATGAACCGGCCTTTGTTTTCGTATTGCATCGATTTCCTCATTTAAAAGCAGAAGCGGGAAGCAGGGAGCAGGGAGCAAAGATCCAGCCGGCTTACCGCCGGGATGACGGGTTTTCTCCCAGCTTCTCGCTTCTTGCTTCCTGCTACTAGTGTTTAACCGAGCTTTGGGTCTTCCCCTGTTTGGCTTCGAGATAACGGATTATGCCGTCCGCTGCCTTCCGACCGCCCGCGCAGGCTCGAATCGCAATGTCGGGCCCCGTTTCGACGTCACCGGCAGAGAATACTCCTTCTACGTTGGTCATATAATCGCTCTTATCCACCGCGAAAGTGTTCCACCTGGTGATGTTGAGTTTGCTGTCCCCGGGTACGAAGCTCAAATCCGGACCCTGGCCGATTGCCGGGATCAGGGTCTGGGCTTCCACGACGAATTCGGAGCCTTCGATCGGCACCGGACGCCGTCTTCCGCTGGCATCGGGCTCTCCGAGTTGCATTCTGAGGCACTTGAGGCCGGTCATTTGCCCATCTTTTCCGACAACCTCAACAGGCGCCACCAGGTACTGGAAATTCACGCCTTCGTGTTCCGCCGCCTCGATTTCCCACGGACTGGCGGGCATTTCCTTCTTCGTTCTGCGGTAGAGCACATGGACTTCGTCGAAACCTTCGCGCCAACTAACCCGGGCGGCATCCATTGCGACGTTTCCGCCGCCAACCACGATGACCTTGCCTTTGGCGGGCCACTTTTTGCCCGCATTGACTTCACGCAGGAAGTCGACACCATCGACTACGCCCCCCATATCTTCGCCGGGGATCTTGAGCTTCATTCCTTTATGGGCGCCTACGCCGATAAATACGGCATCGAACTGGTTCATAATCTCATCGTAGGAAATTTCCTTGCCGATCCTTGTATTGCAGCGCAACTCCGCCCCGTGGGCCAGTATCCAGTTTATCTCGTACATCAGAGTGGGGGTCGGAAGCCTGTATTCGGGAATGCCGTATCTGAGCATGCCGCCCGGCTCGGGCAGCGCCTCGAATACTACGGAGTGATACCCGGCCCTGCCGAGAAAATAGGCGCAGGAAAGTCCTGCGGGTCCAGCGCCGATGATAGCGATTTTTTGCTTGTGGAACTCATCGGGGACTTCGACCGGAGCAGTGAGCCCGCTGTTCATTTCATAGTCGGCGACATAGCGCTTGAGGGTGCAAATGGAGATCGGTTCGTCCATGTACCCCCGGTTGCAGGCGGTCTCGCATGGATGCGGGCACACGCGGCCGATCGAGAGCGCAAGGGGGAGCCGATCCCTGATTATGGCAAGCGACTTTTCATAATTGCCGTCGGCAATGTTTCCAACGTAAGAGCGAATATCGAGGTTCCCGGGGCAGGTGGCCTGGCAAACCGGCATATCTTCCTTGAAGATGTTGAAATCGCCGGTATTGGGATTGAAGAAGTCGATAGCCGTTCGGAACCCGATGCCCTCATTGAAGTCGTCATACATATTGATCGGGCATACGCGTATGCACTCGCGGCAACCGTCGCATTTTTCGAGGTCCACCCGGGTGGCTTTTTGCCTGATGCGCAAACTGTACGAACCGTCTTTGGCGGTTGCTTTTTCTACCTGGGCGTTTGTAATAATGCGGATGTTCGGGTGTTTTTTCGCCGCTTCGTAATTCGGATCGGCCGATACCGGGTTCCCGTTCAAAAGATGCGTTTGCGGGATTCGCCCGGCGCCCAGGGCCGGGGAGGTTTCCACCAGCACGACGCTCCGGCCCGCTTCCGCCTGCTGGATCGCAGCCGCAACTCCTGCCGGATCGCCTCCGAAAATGACTACCTGTTTATCTGACACTTGCGTCCTCCGGGGCGGTGGAACCGCCACCCAAATTGTCCGCTGGGCGGTGGGACCGCCAGCCAGGTTGCCCGCTGCCTTCGGCGGCGGGCGGGCGGTGGGACCGCCGGCCAAATTAGCCGCTGCCGTTGGCGGCGGATGAAAGACTTAAAGACTCATTAGGCGGTTGGACCGCCGGTCATATTCACCACGGCCTCAGGCGGCAGCTTTTGCCGCCCGTTCCAAAAGCTTGTAGCTGGGCGATGCGCCGTCAATTCCGGCCACGCCAACCAAACCGCGCCTCTGGAGGGCCAAAACGTACTTAAGAGCGTCCGGAGGGGCTATATCGAGATTCTTGGACAGTTGCCTGACCGAAGCCGCGCCTTTTTGCATTTCTTTCAAAATGCTATGAGTGGCGATTTCATCAATTACTATGGCATCGAGGGTTCGCCACATTTCGTGTTCGGTAAACTTCTCGCCGTACTTGTTGCCGCTGTTCTCGAACTCCGTGAACTTACCCTCCACCCAGCGCAGTTTTTGACTCCCAAGGGCGGCACTGGCAGTTTCGAGCCTGTCTTTGAGCCCTGCGAGCGGCAACTGTTCCGCATGACCAAGGGGGCCTAATTCCTGGACGGTGCTTTGGAAGGCGGTAACCTGGCTGACAAACCGGTCACCCTCCGCCGACGAGCACTGATTGAAAGCGACCCGCCCCGGATTGAGGCCCACGTAGCTCAGGGCGCGCGAGGCAAGGCCGATCTTGACCTTGGCCTGGTAATTACCGGAAATGTAGTGGCAATCCCCGAAGTGACAGCCGACCACCATGATTCCATCGGCCCCTTCGATAAAAGCGTTGGCCACCATGGTAGGATCCACCCGGCCCGTACACATCAGACGGATGATTCGCACATCCGTCGTATATTGCATCCTGGAAACTCCAGCGAAGTCAGCGGCTGCGTAGCCTCACCAGGTGCAGCACATCACCAGAATTTTGGGGGTAAAATCAGGCACTTGTCAGACTCCTTAATTAGTTTTGAGTTTCGGGTTTTGAGTTTTGAGTTAACTAAAAACTGCAAACTCAAAACTGAAAACTGTACTCTTACGCCGATTCCTCCAGGTACGCCTTGATCTGTTCGCCTATCTGCTGGTCAGTGTAGGAATTGACACTGAGGGCATGCTGGTAGCAGGTCGCCGCACACACACCGCATCCCTTGCAGGCAACGGGAATCACCCTCACTTTTCGTCCCTTCTCGCCGGAAACGATCTCCAGAGCGCCATAGGGACAAAGAGCGGCGCAAAGCCCGCAACCCCGGCACGCATCTTCATCGACCAGCGTCGAGACTATCGGTTCGACCGACATCACTCCCTTGGACAGGGGAATGGATGCGCGGGAGGCAGCTCCCAGAGCTTGGGATATCGCTTCGCGAACCGACGCCGGATAGTGCGCATTTCCACACAGATAGATGCCGTCGGTTGCGAAATCGAGCGGTTTGAGCTTTACGTGTCCTTCCAGGAAGAACTTATTGGCATCGAGCGATACCCGGAGCAACTGCGATATCGCTTCGTTGTCCTCTGCGGCCACAAGCGGGGTGGAAAGGACCACCAGATCCTGCGGCAAGGCTATTTCGCGTCCCAGCAGCTCGTGATACACCACCACTTTGCCATCCTCGACTTTGGGAGGACGGGCGGGATCGTATTTTATAAAAACCACGCCGAGTTCTTTGGCATGCTGATAGATAGCTTCGTTCTCCGTCCCGTAGGCCTGAATGTCGCGGTAAAGGATGCGAACGCCGGCTTCAGGGTCTATCTCCTTGATTTCGACAGCGTTTTTCAAGGCCACCATGCAGCATATGCGCGAGCAGTACTTGCGCTCGTCATTGCGCGCACCCACGCATTGAATCATGACGACGTTCTTGGCCGAAAAGGCCCTGGATTTCATGACACTTTCGAGTTCGAGCTGGGTGATGACCTTTTGTCCGTCGTAGCCGTACAACCCGACCGGTTTTAAAACCTCAGCTCCTGTGGCCACCACTATGACGCCTGTTCCGAATTCGGTCTTCGAACCGTTGGTCGAAGCGCTGACCTTGAAGTTGCCGATGTATCCTTTTACTTCGTCGATAATTGTGGATGTCATCAGGTGGAGATTGGGATGCTTGCGCACGGCATCGGCCTGTTTGTGAGCAACTTCGGCCGCGTCGGCTCCGGAGGGCGCCAGCTTGTCGAGCTTGAGCAGAAGTCCCCCGAGTTCGGTTGATTTTTCCGCCAGAGTGACTTCGTAGCCTCGGTTGGCGAGCGCAAGGGCCGCTGTCATACCGGCAATCCCGCCGCCTATCACCAGTGCCCTCGGGTCCACTCCGGACTGGATCGGTTCCTGGGGCTTGAGCAGCGCCGCCTTGGCCACACCCATCCGGATAAGATCTTTGGCCTTGCCGGTGCCTTTCTCCTTCTCCAGCATGTGGACCCACGAACACTGGTCGCGAATGTTCACCATTTCAAACAGATATGGATTCAATCCGCCTTCATCGCAAGTCCCGCGGAAAAGCGGTTCGTGAGTTCGAGGCGTGCAGGATGCAACCACCACCCGGTTCAGGTTCTGCTCTTTGATTGCGGCCTTTATTTCGTTTATGCCGTTTTCCGAGCAGGTATAAAGGTTCTCCTTAACGAAGACCACGTTGGGCAGGGTTTTCGAGTACTCGGCGAGCAACTTGACGTCGAGATAGCCGGCGATATTGCTACCGCAGTTACAAACAAAAACTCCTATTCGTATTTCTTCTGCCAATTGAGCACCTCATCGGGCGGCTGGACCGCCAGGCGGCTGGGCCGCAGCCAGTTTGGGCGCTGCCTTCGGCGGCGCCCGAAATTTTTACTTGACACTTTTATGCGGTTGCCCTCAATACCGTCGGGCTTCCTATAACTGCTTCGGCGGCGCAAGCCGCAGCGCTGCTCGCCTGGGCGACCGATTCGGGGATATCCATCGGTCCCTGCGCGCAACCGCAGACAAAAATACCCGGTCTGGTGGTAGCCAGCGGCTGGAGCGAATCTGTTTTGACGAACCCGTTTGAATTCAACTCCACTCCCGCAAGCTCCGCCAGCACGGCGGTCCCGGCGCTTGGCACGCATGCGGACGCCAGCACGACCATGTCGAAGACCTGGCTTTTCACTTGCCGATCGACCGTAGACTCAAACCATACGATAGGGTTCTTGGCTTCATCTTCGGTTATTTCGGCAACGCGGCCTCGAACGTATTCTATATTGGCCTGCAGGCCGCCTCGAAGCTTATATTCTTCGAACCCGCGCCCAACTGCGCGAAGGTCCATGCAAAAGATCGAAGAATGCACATCGCGGTCGTGCTCGTTGGCGATCATAGCCTCTTTTACCGAGTGCATGCAGCAGTAGGAAGAGCAAAACTTATTGAACCGGAAATCCCTCGATCCTACACACTGTATGAAAGCGAGCTTCTTTGCGGTTGTGGAGGCGGCCTTTTTATGGTGCATAGCCGCAAGCCGGGCTTCAAGTCCAGCTAGGGACTCCGCCTGTTTGGCCCATTCGACAAGTGCCGGGTCTGATGCCCCGGCCTTGACTTCTTCGATTACCAGGGCCGACGTTTTACCCTGTTTTTCCTCAAGCTGTTTAACCCGGCCGGACATCTTCCTGACATCCTTTTCGGAACCCGCTATTTCTTCTTCCAGGGCTAGTTCGGACGGACGGTCCAAATGGCCGCCGGTAGGGCCGGAGGCGCTCAGGAGCCGTTCGAATTCCAGGGCCGTCACCACGTTTTCAATCCGCCCGTAGCCGTACTCGGGAATCACCGACGGATCGAAAACATCATAGCCGGAGGCTATCACAATTGCCCCGGCCTCGATTTCAACCATCCTGTCCTTCTGCTCGAAGTCAATCGCATTGGCCTGGCAGGTCTTTGCGCAAACGCCACACTTTTTGCCCTGGCCGAGCTGGCGGCAGTTGGGCGCGTCAATAGTGAAAACCGAAGGGATACCCTGTGCGAAATGTTTGTATATGGCCTTGCGCTTTCCGATCCCGGCGTTGAATACGTCAACGGCCATGGTCGGGCATTTTTCCGCGCATGACCCGCAACCGGTGCACAAATCCTCGTTTACATAGCGGGCTTTTCTCCTCACGCTGATTTTGAAATTGCCCACTTCACCGGTGATTCCCTCGATTTCGCTGTAGGCGAGAAGATTTATTTTAGGATGCCGACCGACATCCAGCAGCTTCGGCGAAAGAATTCAGATGGCGCAGTCATTGGTGGGGAATGTCTTGTCAAGTTGAGCCATTTTCCCGCCAATGCTCGGCAGCCTTTCAATCATGTGCACCTGGATTCCCATTTCCGCAAGGTCCAGAGCGGACTGAATTCCGGCGATCCCTCCGCCGATAACCAATACGTCTTTATTCATGGTTCACCATGCCTTCCACAATAAGGGTGGTCAGGTCCTTTATCTCGAGATTCATGCCTTCAAGATTCGATAGTGCGCAGCTCAGGTGAATCCGGCACTTCGGGCATGCGGTAACCAGGGTTTGCGCACCGGTGGCCTTCGCTTCCCTGAGGCGCTCAACCTGGATTTGCTTCGAGCAACTCGAACAGTTCGACCAACCGGTTGTGCCGCAGCACACGGCATTTTCCCGGTTGCGTTCCATTTCCTTGAATTCGCCGCCCGCAAGGCTTTTAAGGATCGAGCGCGGACCGTCATACACCTTTGCCATTCGCCCGAGCCGGCAAGGATCCTGATAGGTATATGCCCCGGCGCCGTTTGAGAATTTCAGAGCGCCGTCTGCGATCATCGTCTCCAGGTAATCGTAGAAATGCACGACCTCGAAACCGAGGTCTCCGAAGTATTGCGGGTAATGATGTTTGAAGGTGTAATATCCTTCAGGGCAACTGAATACCACCTTCTTTGCGCCGCTGTTCCGGATAAGCTCCAGGTTGGCGGCCCCGAGCTTTTTGAAGGTTTCGGGTTTGCCGTTCCAGAGCATATCGTGTCCGCAGCAGGTTTCATCGTCGGACACAACGGGCGTAATCCCCGCCGCGTTGAGTATCTTTATAACGTTTCTCCCGGTCGACAGGCTGTCAACGCCCAGGTCGCGGAAAATGACGTCGAAATAGGGCATGCAGCCGACGAAGTAAAAGACGTCTCCGGTTTGGGAGATTTTGCCCGCTTCTTTCGCCCAGGTGGTCTTTTTCTGCTTTACTCCCCGGGCCTGGAATTCCATGATCGACTGGAGCATCCCGTGGTGAGCAGGAGCGGGGCCCAAGCCTCTTTTGTCCGCCTCTTCCCTGAGATTTCGCATGAATTCGGGAAAATTGATGCTTGTGGGGCATCTTTCGAAACAACGCCCGCAGGTGAGGCAGGACCACAGGTCTTTATCTGCGAGCAGTTCGTCTCCCAGCCCAAGAAGGGCCTTTTCCACGATCAGGCGTGGAGAGAAGCTCGGAAGCACCCGCGATACCGGGCAACTGCCGGTGCAGACGCCGCAGTCGAGGCAGTAATAAGTTTTATGCAGCTTTACGGATTCGCCTATATTCATGCAGCAACTCCAAGAGACGATTTTCCGAGCTCTATTATGCGGTTGGTAAACGTGGTCACTACTTCGGCGAAGCGGGAGCCCTCGGCTGAGGAAACCCACTGCAACTCGAGCCGGCTGCGGTCGATCCCGACCAGATCGAGCAGTTCGCGGACCATTTCAATCTGCAGGGTAGCCTTTTTGTTACCATCCAGGTAACGGCAGTCACCGATGTGTCAGCCGCTCACCAGGACGCCGTCAGCCCCCTTTTCAAAAGCCTTCAGGATGAAGTCCGGGGAGACACGCCCTGAACACATCACCCGGATGATCCGGACGCTGGACGGGTACTGGATACGGCTCACCCCGGCAAGATCCGCACCCGCGTAAGCGCACCAGTTGCAGCAAAAAGCGATTATTTTCGGATTGAACTCAGCACTCATTTCATCTTCCTTGTAGTTTCCGGCCGGCAAAGGGCGCCTTTCCGAACCTGAAACTGTCCGTATCATTGCAGCGCAGCATCGACCATGGTGAGCACTTCTTCATCATTGAAATGTCTGATGGAGGCCGCCCCTGTCGGGCATGCCACCACGCACGCCCCGCACCCTTTGCAAAGCGCCTCCTGGATGGTGGAAAACTGTATCCCACCCGATTTCTCCGTCAACTGCGGCGCTCCAAAAGGACAGGCCGCAACGCACTTGCCGCACCCACGGCAAAGCGACTCGTCCACATGTGATACAACACCTTCGACCTCGATAGTCTTGCGCGCAAGCACGGTTGCCGCCCGCGCCGCAGCGGCCTGGGCCTGGGCGATGCTCTCGTCGATCGGCTTAGGGTAATGTGCAAGGCCGCACACATAAATACCGTCAGTTGCAAAGTCCACCGGGCGCAGCTTCATATGCACTTCCAGGAAGAATTTGTCCTGGCTGAGCGGGACCTTGAAAAGCTGTCCCAGTTCTTCGGCCCCCTGCGTCTCGATTGCGGTCGCCAGGGTGATGAAATCGGGCCTGAGAATGATCGGACGGCGAAGCACGTGGTCCACGACGTTCACTTCGAGTGTCCCGCTGGATGTTTCCGTAACCACCGGCTTATTTTCCAGGTCGTAGCGGATAAAAATGACCCCGAGTTTTCGGGCTTCCCGGTACAGGTCCTCGCGCTCCCCGTAAGTGCGAATGTCACGGTAGATAATGTAAACGTCCGTTTCGGGGCTGCGTTTTTTCAGCTCCACGGCCTTTTGTACCGAAAAAGTGCAGCATATCTTGCTGCAATGAGGCCGCCCTTCCTGACGGGACCCCACGCACTGGATGAACACAGCGCTGCGGGCGTTCTTTACCGTATCGGTTTCCCAGGCGTCCTCGAGGTCGTGCCACCGGAAGACGCGGCTGTTCTTTCCGTACAGGTACTCCGCTGGTTCCAGCGGGCCGGCGCCGGTTGCAAGAATGGTTGCGCCATGATCGATCTGGCTCTCATTGCCGTTCGACGCAACCGTTGTCCTGAAGTTGCCGATATAGCCCGAAGTCTCTTTGACAGTGGAATTGAGATAAACCTTTATGTTTTCGTTGCTGCCGACCTGGCCTACCAGATTTTGCACATATTCAGGGACGTTTTCGCCCTTCCACGTGCTGCGCAGGTGCAAGGCGTTGCCGCCAAGCTTTTCCTTCGCCTCGACAATGTGCGCTTTGAAACCCTGGTCCGCCAGTGTGAGGGCGCTCACCATCCCGGCCACACCTCCTCCGATCACGAGCGCAGCCGGAGTAACAGGAACAGAGGGCATGGGAAGCGATTCGATCAGTTGGGCCCGGGCGACGCCCATTCGAACCAGGTCCTTGGCCTTGGCGGTTGCGGCATCGGGGTGCTCTGCATGCACCCACGAACACTGGTCGCGGATATTGGCCTGCTCGAAAAGATACTTGTTAAGTCCCGAGTTTCTCAACGTCTCCTGAAAAAGCGGTTCGTGCGTGCGCGGCGAACAGGCCGCAATGACAACGCGGTTGAGTTTTTGCTCATTTATGACCTGCACAAGCCTGGCCTGTGCGTCCTGAGAACAGGAGAAAAGGTTTTCCTGGACATATGCGACATTTGGAAGCGATTTCGCGTATTCGACGACTTCCGGGACCTTGACCACACTCCCTATATTTATACCGCAATTGCACACGAATACGCCGATCCTGAGAGGCTCGGAACTCACATCGCGTTCCGGCGGGAACGTTTTTTCCCGGACCAGCGTGTTTCGGGCCGCTGAAAGTTTGGTCGCAGCAGCCCCAGCGGCAGCCGAGGCTTCCATAACCGAAAGGGGAATGTCCTTGGGACCCTGCAAGACACCGCAGACGTAAACCCCGGGCTTGCTTGTCGCCACCGGGGCAAAGCTCGACGTGGCGGCGAAGCGGTAATGATCCAGATCAAAGCCGAGTTTGCCGGCAAGATCCGTAGCATCCGGGGCTGCCTCAAGGCCTACGGAAAGGACCACTATATCGAATTCTTCAGTCTTCATGTCGCCGGATTCGGTGACGTAGTTGATCTGGAGATTGTCGGAACCCGGCACCTCGTCGATCGTGTGAATGCGGGAGCGCAGGAACCTGACCCCGTTATTTTTGGCCCTCGTGTAATACTGCTCGAACTCCTTGCCGAAGGTCCGCATATCCATGAAAAAGATTGCCGCATCCAGATCGCCCTTTGCGTGCTCTTTGGCTATTACGGCCTCTTTTATGGCATACATGCAGCACACGCCCGAGCAGTAACCGTTGTCGCATTTGTTCAAATCCCGAGACCCGACGCACTGCAACCAGGCGATCCGCTTTGGGCCTTCGTGCGTCTGGAGCTTTCTCATTTGTTCGATTTCGGCGCGCAGCTTTTCAGCTTTTTCCGAGCCGGCCTGATTTTCAAGGCTCTTGAGCTCTTTTTGCGCAGCCTTGATCTTTTCCTCTCGCTGCAGCTCGGAAGGACGCACCAAGTGCCCCATAGTCGGACCACCCGCACTTAGAAGCCGTTCGAATTCCAGTGCAGTTACAACATTGGGATGGTTCGCGTAGCCGTAGGTATCGAATCGGGTAGGATCGAACGCTTTGAAGCCGGGCGCCGCGATAATCGCGCCGACGTTAATTTCAAGTTTTGCGGGCTGCTGGTCGTGATCCACAGCCTTTGCAAGGCACGCATCAACGCATTGGTAACATTCGGAGCAGATGCCGCAGCTAAGGCAACGCCCCGCTTCGATCCTTACCTGCTCTTCAGTTAGCCCTAACTGGACTTCATCGAAATTGCCGGTGCGGATCGCCGGAGAAACAACGGGCATGTGAGCGCGCGGAATTAGGTCGTAGCCTTCTGTCGAGACATCCTCGACCGCCTGCCACTCTTTTTCGCGCCCGGCGGCAAGATCTTCGCCTCGGATGTATCGGCCGATCGAAATTGCCGACTGCTTTCCGGCTGCGATAGCTTCTATCACAGTCCTGGGTCCGGTCACGGCATCGCCGCCCGCGAAAATGTCGGGATCGTGGCTTTGCAGGGTGAGCGGATCGATTTTCATCGTGCCCCAGTCGGTAAGCCGGCACGCACACTCTTCGGTAAGACACGCCCAGTCGGATTCCTGGCCGATGGCCGGTACGACCGCGTCCACTTCCAGGATAAACTCGGAACCTACAACGGGCACCGGCCGCCTTCGGCCGCCTGCATCCGGCTCCCCGAGTTCCATCCTTAGGCATTCAATAGCCTTCACCCGGCCGTTTTCGCCGATAATTCGCCTGGGATTGGTGAGGGTCATGATCTCGATGCCTTCTTCGCGACACTCGTGGATCTCTTCCTCGTTGGCGGGCATTTCTTTTTCGCTTCGGCGATAGATAATGAAAGGCTTGGCCGATCCATTGCGAAGAGCGGTGCGCACGGTGTCCATCGCAACGTTTCCACCGCCTATGACCGCGACACGATCTCCCAGGGAAACCCTCTTACCAAGGTTTATATCCCTTAAATATTGAACCCCGGGGACCACCCCTTCGAACTCTTCGCCCGAGATGCCGAGCGCCTTGCATTCCTGGGCGCCAATACCCATAAAAAATGCCTTGTAACCCTGTTCTCTCAGTTTAGAGATGGTAAAGTCTTTGCCGATCTCCACCCCCGTTTTGAACTCGACGCCCATATCCCGCATGACCTGGATTTCGGCTTCGATAACGTTCTTCGGGAGCCTGTAGGAAGGAATGCCTACGGTCAGCATGCCTCCGAGCACCGGCAGCTTTTCGAAAACAGTTACACGGTAGCCTTCGTTGGCCAGGTAATATGCGCAAGATAAACCTGCCGGACCCGAACCGATGATGGCGACCTTCTCGTCTCTTTTTTCTTTTATTTGCGGGACGAACCTGGTTTCCGAATTTAGATCCAGGTCGGCCAGAAAACGCTTGATCGAATCGATCGCCACCGGTTGGTCAAGTTCGCCTCGCATACATGCGCTCTCGCAGGGATGATGGCAGACGCGGCCGCAGATCGCCGGCAGGGGATTTTCTTCCTTTATAAGCTTCAAGGCTTCCTGGTATTTGCCCTGAGCAGTCAGAGCCACATAGCCCTGAACCGAAATATGCGCCGGACAGGTCGCCTTGCACGGCGAGGTGCCGCGCTTTTCGATGGCGTATGCTCCGGGCACGGCCTGAGCGTACTTTCGATAGGCCGCCTGACGTATATTCAGACCTTCGTTTTGTTCATTTTTGCGGTCGATGGGACAGACTTTGGCGCATTCGCCACAGCCAGTACACTTCAATGGGTCCACATAACGAGGCTTTTGTAAAATCTCTACCGTGAAATTTCCGGACTCACCGGTAACGCTCTGAACCTCTGACAGGGGCAGAAGCTCGATGTTGAGATGCCGGCCGACCTCGACCAGCTTGGGTGAGATAATTCACATTGCGCATTCGTTTGTGGGAAAGGTCTTGTCGAGTTGCGACATTCCACCGCCGATCGCGGAGGATTTTTCCGTCAGATAAACATAAAAACCAGTGTTGGCGAGATCGAGCGCCGCCTGCATGCCGGCTATGCCACCGCCGACGACCAGAACAGAACCGACCGTACCGTTGTCAGACGCTTTGTCTGTCATACTTCCTCCTGATGGAGATTGAGGGAGGCTGCGAACCGGATGGGTGCAACCCGCTTGGAATCGTTTCAATTCGCCCCCGAACTGAAGGCGGCCTGATAAATTCCAGACGGCCAAATGCACAAGCGAAAAAAGCTCTGATTCATAACCCTGACAGGTGGTTTCGTCAAGAAGGGCTGAGAGGGTTTGGGATCAGCACCGGTTGATTTTTAACCGATGACTATTTACTGGAAATCACTTCTGAAGGCAAGAAAAATGATGAAAACTGCTTCCCGGTCGCGAAAAAGAAATCCCTCCTCACCCCTCACCCTCACCCCGAACGAAGTGAGGCCCATTCCTAATTCCTGATTCCTGAGGTACTTGCAAAACTCCTTCATCGTCATTCCGGCGATTGACAACCCGGCCGCAACCCAATGGCTCCTGCGTGGGGCCACGGTCGATCTTGATGCCGGAATCCAGATTCTTCAAGCGTTTCTTGACCCCGGCCTTCGCCGGGGTGACGGTCTTGTTGAGTTTTGCAAGAGGCTATCCTAATTCCTAATTCCTAATTGCGGTTGAAAAAGCACCTCTGAAACCGATAGAATGCTTGCGCAAGAACGCAGGTCTCTCTTATAGTGCCGGTGATCGTTAATAATCCTTATTAAAAGACGTCAATTAGCAGACATCCCGGAACAGGCTATTTCCAATATTCAGGGAGGCGCGGGGAACAATATGGCAATTGCCGAAAAAATGAACCAATTTATGGAAAAGTCCTCCTGGATCCGCAAGATGTTCGAGGAGGGGGCGCGGCTGAAAAAAATTCATGGTGAGGACAAGGTCTTTGACTTCAGCCTGGGCAACCCTAATGTTCCGCCTCCGGACATAGTTCGCGAAAAATTGATAGAGCTTGCCATGAGCGAGGAACCCGGCATGCATGCCTATATGCCGAACGCGGGCCTTCTTTCCACCCGCACGGCCATGTCCGCCTACTTTTGCGGGGAGTTCTGCATCTCGATGGCGCACGAGCAGGTGGTCGTAACATGCGGGGCCGCAGGCGGTCTGAACATAATTTTCAAGGCGCTGCTGGACCCCGGTGACGAAGTGCTCTGCCCTGCCCCCTATTTTGTTGAATATGGCTTTTACGCGGACAACCACGGTGGGGTGCTAAAAACCGTGCCCACGCTGCCGGATTTCAATCTCGACCTGGACCGCATGCAGGAACAGATCGGTCCCCGAACAAAGATTGTGCTCATCAATTCTCCGAACAACCCGACCGGCCAGGTGTATCCGGAGGAATCCATTGCACGGTTGGGGAAAATTCTGCTGGCAAAAAGCGCGCAGTTTGGCCACGTGATCTATCTTGTCTCCGATGAGCCCTACCGCAAGATCGTCTACGACAACTGCTGCGTCCCGTGCGTTTTTGTGCACTACCCCAATTCACTGATCACAAGCTCGTATTCCAAGGACCTTTCCCTGCCCGGCGAGCGGATCGGTTTTGTGGCCTTGAGTCCCACTGCCGAAGATGGGACTAAAATCATGGATGCGCTCACGCTGGCTAACCGGATTCTCGGTTTTGTGAACGCACCCGCTCTCATGCAGCGGCTCATAGTGGAGCTCCAGGGAATCTGCGTGGACGTCGGCATCTACAAGGCCAAAAGAGACCGGCTCGTCAGCGCTCTCACCGGGTTCGGCTACGAGCTTACGGTTCCTCAGGGAGCTTTTTATCTTTTTCCAAAAAGCCCGTTGCCCGACGACGTCGAGTTCGTTCGGCTTCTCCAGGAAGAAAACATCCTTTGCGTACCCGGGAGCGGCTTTGCGGGACCCGCACATATACGGATCGCGTACTGCGTCGATGATTCGACCATCGAAGGGGCGCTGCCGGGATTCGAAAGAACCATTAAACGTTGCAAGTAACAAAGCATTCAGGAGGACAAGGAATGCCAAAGAAGATGATTTTGCAAAGAAATTCCCGAAGGGGCGGCTCGGGCCCCCCGTATCTGAAGTATCTGGTGATAGCCTCGGTATGCCTCGCTTTCCTGGTGATCGTAGTGCCCTACATGCTCAAAGGAAAGGGCAAGGATACCTCCAAAAGGCTCGTTCCCGAAAAGGGGGCAATTACGAAAGAGCTGCCGAAAATGGCGGAGCAAACGCCTTCCGAAAGGCCCCCCGAGCCGGTCAAACCCGCCGGACCGGATCGATTTTCCGATACCGCCCCATCCGGACCTCCAACGGCGGCTGTGATGCCGAATGCGTCGGATGAACAGCCAGAGGCGTCCAACCTGCCCGGCGGTCCCACTGCTTTGCCGCCGCCGAAGGCAGCGGTCAGCCCGGGTGGCGGTCCCACCGCCCCGCAAACCCCGAACGAAGTGAGGCCGTCAGCGGCTAACCTGGCAGACGGTCCCACCGCCTTGCCGCCGACGAAGGCAACGGCCAACCCGGCTGGCGGTCCCACCGCCACCGCCCCGAAAGACCTGTTCCCCCAAAGGGGCTCTCCGTCACAAGGGTCTTCGGCCCCGGTGCAGAAGAAAATCGCAAGCGCTGAAGCAAAAGCCGGCGGACCGGCCTCCTGGGCCAAACCGGTCCCTTCCGCAAAACCAGCGCCGTCTGCAAAGCCGAACTCTTCGGCGGAAAAAGGAGGCAATTTTGCGGTTCAGATAGGGACAACCTTCAAGAACAGGTCACAGGCTGAAAAAGTACTCAAAGATATGACCGCAAAGGGTTACAGGGGAGTGGTCCACACGGGCGCAAATGGCGGCGGCTATTTTGTCACTACCAGTTCGTGCCCTGAGGGCAAGGCATACACGCTAAAGGAACAGTTGACGATACAGGGTTTTAGCAACACGAAGGTAATCAGGGTTGCCCCGGCTCGGGAATCGGCCAAAGAGCCGGCTTCGCAGGAGCAGGCGGCATGGCTGGAATGGCGGGCTTGATTGCTATGAGTTCATATAATATTTCATATAAGCGAATTGTGTTTTGTTTCCTTTTGCTCCTTGCGATGGGATTTGTCTTAAAACCTGCCGCCTTTGCGCAGGGCCGGGCTAAAAATTCCGATGTTTCGGCTACACCCGCTGCAACCGCCCGGCAGGACGCCATCCATCCCAAACTTCCGGAAAATGCCGCCCCGAACCTCGAAGAAGCCGTCCCGATCGATACCGAAAAGATCGACCATGCGGGCCAGGAGCTCGGGGAAAAAATAGATGCGGTTAGTGCAAAGGCTTCCGGCAGGTTTGGCGGGTGGATAAACTGCAGGGTCTTCGGGGACATTTCCTGGCTGAAGCTGATCGTATGTTTTGCTTTGATCCTTTTCGTGCTCGCCTCTGAGCGGGCGATACGGCGTGTGATTGCCTCAAGGCTGGAAAGCTCTTCCCGGAAGCCGGAAACCGGCTGGGGATCTCTTATCCTCGATGCGCTTTTCGGCCCTCTCACGCTCTTTATCCGGGTATATGGAATCTATTGGGCACTGTCCCCCATCTGGATCTATTTCGATGGGCCCGGAGGAATAAGCCTCGTCCACAAGGCGGCGGGCAAAGCCGCCGACCTCGGCGGCACGGTGGCCATATTCTGGTTCATCCACCGGTTTGTCCCCTCTATTGATTTCAAGGTCAGGAAATGGATCGGCTCTTCGGACAACGGCATTAACGACATGCTTGTCCCGATGATATGCAAAATAGTGCGGGTATTCGTTCTCGTGGTGGGCGGCATGCTGGTCGTCCAGAATATGACCGGAATCGAGTTGGGACCGCTGGTGGCTTCACTGGGGATCGGCGGCCTCGCAATCGCCCTTGCCGGTAAAGACTCGATAGCAAATTTTCTTGGCAGCCTCACCATTCTTCTGGACAAGCCGTTTGGCGTCGGTGACAGGATCGTTATAGACAACCACGACGGGTTTGTCGAAGAAGTAGGGTTTCGCAGCACCAGGATAAGGACCCTAACTGGAAACCTGGTCTCAGTTCCAAACGAAAGAATAATCAGTGCAACGCTGGAGAACGTGGCCAGGCGCTCGTACCTGAGGTGGAACACCGAGTTGGGCCTGACCTGTGAAACCGGACCGGAAAAAGTGGAAAGGGCCGTTCAGATAGTTGAGGAAATTCTTACGGACCACGAAGGGATGCGCAGCGATTATCCGCCGAAGGTCCATTTCAACGGCTTCAAGGACTGGAGCCTGAACCTCTCTATATACGCCTGGTACTTCCCGCCTGCGGCGATTTTGCAAGCAGGCAACCCGGCAGGCGGTCCCACCGCCCCCACCGCCACCGCCCCCGATTTCTGGAAATTCCAGGGCTGGGTCCAGAAAACATGCCTTGAAATAATGCACCGGTTTCGTATCGAGGGAATCGAAATGGCCTACCCGACCCAGGCCGTCTACCAGGTCGAGGGAGAAAAGGAAGAGCCACGGCGCGGCCGCAACGGAAACAGGCCCGCCCCCGGCCCAAACGCTCTGCCGACTCAGGCCGCACAGACGCAGAAAACGCTCAAAGATGCAATTGAACTAAAAAGGAAAACCAAAGCCGGCAACCTTTAGACAGGCTAAGTGATTTTAGATTTTAGATTTTAGATTTTTTGCAATCTACAATCTGCAATCTGCAGTTAGATGAGGTCATCAACGTCGCCCCCGAGGGCGGCGGCGATCGACTTGAGCGTTTCAACCGATGGACTTCTCTTGCCGGACTCGATCTGCGATACGGCAGCCGGCGTGAGCCCGCAAGCAGCGGCCAGAGCTGAGGCTTCGGTGCTCGCGCCATACCTTGACGGGATTTTCTCCATCCAGGAGACGGTCTGCGATACCGGCCGGAACAAGTTCTTCCCTGCCGGCGCCAAGGGCCGCCTTGATCGCGTCAAAGTCACGCACGTCTTCGGCCGCCCCGGCCGCATCGATCAGCCGCCTATATTCAGCATAAGGGATAACGGCCCATTCCGGCCGCCCGTCTTTCTCGATTACCTGGATTTTCATCGGTATGCACCTCTACAGGATCAATAATACTGCCTGACATAGGCATAAGCCTTGTCGAAAAGTTCCTGGTCGGTGTGGAGCTTGTATTTGAGAAGCGTACGGCGGAGTTCCTTCTGCACAAGGCGCTCGCCCTGGCTCGTGTGTTGCCAGTCGGGGAAACGGACCTTCTTTACGATGTCGTCAATGTCCGCCACGATGCGCTCGACGATTATGTGGGTGTTCGTGTTCTTGGCTTCTTTGAACAGCTCCGTCAGCGCTTCTTTCGCCCGGTCGCGTTCTTCTTCTGGATCGGTCTCCCGTTCGGCTTCGACGACCTCCTTGGCGATTTCCAGAATAGCCTTCAGAAACGCCAAGCTGGTGAGGAACCCCTGTTCGTGCCGCTCCTTGATTTTTTCCAACCGTTCGCCCAGTGCGGTGAACTTAGGGTTGCCGGCGTGCTTGCGCAGGCGGGCGATGAGCTTGATCTCGATCTCCCGCGCCCTTCTGCCCGGCTGGGCATCGCTGAGAATTTCCTCCAGCACCTGTGCATCCATGACAAGCGTCTCGACGTCGTCACGCACGGACTCTAAGTGGACATTTGCGTTGATTAGTTCGACCGTCTTGGCGCCGAGCGCGTGCCAGAGCAGTTTGCCATTTCCGCTGGGCGGTTTCACCGATTCATATACCTGCGTCAGCCAACGGTAATCTTTCTCGTAGGGGCCGAGCATCGGGTCTGGGGATAGAGCTTCCCAAATGTTTCCGAGTACGCAATATTCGGCGGCGAATTTGTCACGCACCTCATTGTTGGGCAGGCATTGCTGCGCGGCCAAAAGCCCCTCGTAACCGCCTACGCTGCGGTCAACGCCAGGGAAAAAGGCAATGCATTTCTGCATTTGGACCGGGAGCGCCTTCCGCAGTTCGTCGATGTTCGACACAACCTGCTGTACGGCTTTCTCATCGAAGTCGAGCGCGCGAGCAACGTCGTCGAAGATGCCTATGTAATCCACGATGAGCCCATGGGTTTTTTCCTGTCCGTAGGTACGGTTGGTGCGGCAAATTGCCTGCAAGAGGTTGTGATCCTTCATCGGCTTATCAAGATACATCACCTGCAGGATGGGCGCATCGAAACCGGTCAGGAGCTTGCTGGTAACAATGACGAACTTGAGCGGGTCCATCTGATCGCGGAAACGGTCGAGAAGCTTTTCCTCTGAGTCCTTGTCGCGGACGTGCTGCCTCCATTCGGGGGGGTCGCCCTGGGCAGCAGTCATGACTATGGCGCTTGCTTCTGGTCCAATCAACTCATCCATAACCGCCTTGTAGAGCACGCAGCATTCGCGGTCGAACACCACCACCTGCGCCTTGAAGCCGTTCGGCTCCACTTTGGTCTCAAAGTGCTTCACGATGTGGTTCACCACGGCTCGAACTCGCTCCGGGTTTTTGACCAGCACCGCCATCTTGGCAGCACGCTTGGCGAGATCGTCGCGATCCTGTTCGCTTAACCTTCCTGTGATTTCCCTGTAGGCTTCGTCAATGGCGGCCTTGTCTATCTTGAGTTTTACCTCTGGAGCCTCGAAGTGCAACGGCAGGGTCGCCTTGTCCCGGATGGACTCCTGGAACGAGTAGCGGCTCATGTAGCCCTTCTCGTCTTCGTCGGCGCCGAAAGCCCAGTATGTGTTGCGGTCAGCGCGGTTGATGGGCGTGCCGGTAAGACCGAAGAGAAACGCATTCGGCAGCGCCTCGCGCATCTTGCGGCCGAGGTCGCCTTCCTGCGTACGGTGGGCTTCGTCCACCATCACGATGATGTTCGAGCGTTCGTTAAGCTTTCCTCCCGCCTCGCCGAACTTGTGGATGGTGGTGATGAGCACCTTGCGTACATCCTGGCCGAGTAGAGTCTGCAATTCCTGCCGCGTCGCCACGCCGACCATGTTAGGCACATCGGACGCATTGAAGGTGGCGGTGATTTGCGTATCGAGGTCGATGCGGTCCACCACGATCATCACAGTGGGATTGCCAAGCTTTGGGTGCATCCTAAGTTTCTGCGCCGCAAAGACCATGAGCAGAGACTTGCCGCTGCCCTGGAAATGCCAGATCAAACCTTTTTTTGGATAACCCTTTACTACGCGGTCCACGATCTGGTTTGTAGTGAAATACTGTTGGTAACGGCAGATGACCTTGATGCGCCGGTGCTTCTTGTCTGTGGCGAAGACGGTAAAGTTTTGGAGGATGTCAAGCACCACCTCGGGCCGGAGCATGCTCCCGACCGTGGCCAGGACGTGATGAAGTTGGCCTTCTGCCTGGTTTTCCTCGTCGCGCCACGGCCCCCACATATCGATGGGCATGCGGACAGAACCATAGCGGAACAAACGGCCCTCGGTGGCAAACGAGAAGACGTTAGGGACGAACATGGCCGGCGCCTGCTTCTCGTATATCTCGTTCACCTGGAATGCGCCGTCAAACCATGTCACCGCGCTGCGCGTGGGCGTCTTGGCCTCTCCGATCACTATAGGCAGTCCATTCACCAGGAAGACCACATCGAAACGCTTCTCCACCGCGCCGGCCTGATAGGTCCACTGGTTGCACACCGTCAGCCGGTTGTTGGAGGGCTCGAAAGAGTCCACCAGCCGTACGGTCACGTGTTCTCCCCGGGGGCCGAAGGGCATGGTCTTCTCGCCCCGCAGCCAGGCCGTGAAGTTCTCGTTGGCCCGCACCAGACCATCGGCCTGCACGGAGAGTATGCAGGCACGCAGGTTGTAGATGACCTCGTCGGCGTGGTCTGGCTGTTCGGCAATTTCGGGATTAAGGCGGATGAGCGCCTCGCGCACCCACGATTCCACCATCACGTCACCGCTCTGGCGCGGGATCTGGACGGAGGGCATGTAATCCCAGTGGGTTGGCTTAATCTCTCCGCCAAGCGAATCGCCCCAGCCGGGGGTTTCCTGATGCGCTTTCAACGGCTTGCCGCCGCGCTTCGGGGCAACGCAGTCGAGGATCATCTGTTCGACGGTGTTGGCTTCGGTAAAAGTCATTCGACCACCTCCCAGTGCCCGCCCTTGGCGGGACCGATGCGACGTATTAGCCCTTCTTCCCGCAACTTGGCAATCTGCTTTTCCACTGCCCGTGTAGAGACAGTCAGAGTTTCCGCCAAATCAGGGATAGTCATCTCGGGTGTCTGCCGAAGCAACTCCAGGACACGAGATCTGGTTTTCCCCGAACTTTTCCCCGAACTTTTCCCCGAACTATCCACTTCTTTCCGGTGAACCGTGGCCGTGAACAGGCAACCGTCCCGGTCGTCTGTGAAGTCGATGTCCGGCCAGTCGTCCAGTGCGCGTTTGATGCCCGAGCCCAGCCCCTTGTAAGGCAATATGCCTTTGGCCACATAAGAAACAAGGATCGGATTGCGGATATTCGAAATGCCCGACCGAATCTTTTCGACTGTCAGATTGTCGGGAAGATGGCCGGGGCTTATGATCTCGATGCGGTTGTCGAAAATGAACAGCCGAATCGTCGCACTCACCAGATAGTCCCGGTGGATCAGTGCATTGACCAGCAGTTCTTCAAATACGGAAGACGGAATCTCAGGAATACCGGGAGCGTTCACGCCCCGTCCTGCCTGTACCTTGTGCAGATTACGCATGATAAAAGCCAGTGAATCATCAAAGACCTTGCGCAGCGGCCCTGAAAAATCTTCGGTATCCAAGTACTCGGTCGAGTGAATGGCGTTGCCGGGATAACGGATGGCTTTGACGATGAACTGGGGCTTGATCCACTCCGGACGTTCGGCAAAAATGAGCACGCCGGCCAAATTCAGCATACCGTTGTCGGTTGCCAAATCCATGTTTTGCAGGAGCCGTAAACGTTCGGCCGGGGAATCGGGATAATCCTGATTATACACGTCGCGCAGGAAATCGCGGAAGCGCAACTTATCCAGCTTCTCGATCCCTGCTCTTGTGGGCAGTTGATCCGCATGGAACTGATCGGACATCTGAAAAAACCGGCGAAGTTCTTCCTTGGAGTTAACCCGCCGCTTATCGGCCCCGCTTTTTAGCCAGATTACCCCGTTACGGTCGAAATAGGGCTTGTCCCGACCCTTGGGAATGCTGAGCACGATGACGACACGATCATCGCCCACGCCGATGTTCTCGGTCTGCACCGTGAGCGGGCTGCGCACATGCTGCGAGGCCGCGTTGCCGATCAGTTGGTTCAAACGCTTCACGTCCGGCCGGCTCAGCCCCGGCAGAGAACCGTCGTCCCCCACGCCAAGGAAGATCGTGCCGCCTTCCGAATTGGCAAAAGCCGCCATCTCCGCTACGAGCGAATCCGCATTGGTGGCATCCCGCTTGAACTGGCGGCGGCTGTCTTCACCAAGGGCAATTTCGGCTTGCAGTTCGGTCAACGTCATAAGCCAGGATCTTCCCTTTCAAATAGCCATCTCATCATACGTCCTGCCGTTCAGCATGCGACCGGCCGCCTTTTTTCTCACGCCACCCCACTGTTTGAAAAAAAACGGTATCCGGTGGCTATGGCATTGATCCCTGATATCCTCGACCCACTCTTGCTTCATTGGTCTGGCGCCCGGCCCGGACTCACCCCCGACAATAATCCAGTTCAGACCATTGAGATCCATTTTGGGAACAGAGGAAAGAAGGGGCTCCATTGATAGGAATTTCACAGAAGCCGGCGTTTTCTTAAGCGCGTCGATCCGGTTTTGACAATCGTTGTTCTCGACCGTCACTCCAAGCCAGACATTCTCTGGCCAGGGTAGAGAACGACTCAGGGCTTCCATGCGCTCGGACCTCTTGGTAAGAACTTGGAATTTGTGCCATGTGGCTTTTTGCATAACCTCAAAAACCCGGAGAATGAAAACTTCAGAGATGTCCTCATGGAACAAATCACTCATAGAGTTGACGAAGATGTTCCTGGGTTTTTTCCAATGAAACGGATAATCCAGCATATGTTCATGGCAAGTAACTTCAAAACAGTTTCGGTAGTTCGGTTGACCCATCGCTTGCAGCCGCAACGCCATTCGTTCGGCGTAACAATGGAGGCAACCGGCACTGATCTTGGAACAACCGGTAACCGGGTTCCAGGTGGCATCAGTCCATTCAATTCTGCTGACACTCATAATTATTTCTCCATGGCAAAACGTGCTTTCTCGACACCAGTTTTGCAATTGTCCCACCCAAGATAAAAGGCCCCTCTCCTAGCTTGCCTGTTATTTTCGATATCCCAAACTATCAACTCTCCTCTTTCTTGCAAAGCAATAAGAATTTCACGAGCTTTGTTTGGTGGAAATCCCTTGGATAAGCAAAATTTATTCAATTCAACATTGTTTGGATTCTTGGAACTTATATATTCTAGCAATTCTCTTCCAAAAAGATTGATCTTCTTGAATGCATTTCTTTCTTCGAAGAGAGATAACTGGCCATTCCAAATAGAGTCGTCGTCGATGTTATAATTCGCCTCTCCAGTTTTACTATCCAGCGCCCAGCAAACTTTCAGGAATTTTTCCAATCCCAAAAGGTGCCTTGTCCCAAACACAACACCATAGATGTTGCTCCCCTTCTTTATTGAAAAAGGCGCAAGGAAGTAGGATTCATCGCCAATACTTTTCTTGTAATAGTCGCACAGAAAGCGATGAATGACATTGTACTCACGATTCTTGAGATCTGTAGCAGAAAAATTAAATTTCCCCCCGATTTCAGGTGTTTCGATGAAACGATGGATAAACCCGGTTGAAAGAAAGAACAAAATATCTGTATTTTTGCAACCGGCCAGTTCCTGAACAACGTCCGGGGTGACTTCTTTAATTCCGAATTGGTCCATGATGACCAGATGAGCGCTATTGCTGGAGTGCATGGTTATAAGATGGCGCGAAAGAGCTTCCGCGAAAGGTAAACTACTAAACTCAGCCTTACAGCAAGACTTTTCGCAAGCAATCTCCTTTACTGCCGGTTTCAGCTTTTCAATAAATTGTTCGTTAATATCGTTAAATATCATTCTTACATCGACATCACTTTTTAGGTCCTCATTGGCAGCACAGTATCTCTTGAGCTCATCCACAATAATCAACGGGGACCCCGGGTTTCCGTCAGAATCGCCGCCGGGTCCAGCGAAGAAGGCATAAATATGGATACTGTTCACTTTTGACCCGATTTTCCTTCGGGTCATGAAAACAGGCAGCCATTCACGAATGTATTGACGGAATATACTCAACTTTACAACCGTCGCATCATCGAAGTTTTTGTCGAAGAAATCCCGCTTCACTTCGCTTTTCAATTCGTGATCTCCCTTGCCCAATGGCGTTGGAGTCGGTGAAGTTGCTCATGGTTAGAACTCCGAAGCTTTCAAATACGATGAACCTGTTTGGGATGCGTGACGCTTTATACGGGAAACAACTTGCGGCAGCGTCATCACACCTCGAAGTATCAGGTCAAAAATGTGGCTATGGTCGATCAACAGCATCGGAGTCCTCTGCTTCGAGGCTGCGCGCTTAGCTCCATCGTTGAAACCTGAAATCGAAACGAAAAGTCCCATCGTGTTGTCTGCCTTTGATTCGATCTTGGCCATAAAGGTGTCGATGTCCGGAGACCCAACGGGTTCATTCGTGAACTTTGTTTCAATTAGGAACGTCGTGCCTTCTATGGTGAGCGCTCCATCGATTTGGCGGCCTTCCGCCTTGTAGCCGGCGCGCGCGTCCAGCTCGAAATAGATAGCAAGGTCGTAAAACCATCGCTCGAAAGCATACCCACCGGGCTGAGTCCCGAGCTGCGGCGTGATCTCAGTGAGGCGATTCTGAAGCTTTTCAATCGATTGCTGCACAGCAATACGCGCAGCCATCTCTTTCTGCACGGTTTTTCTTCTCTTTTCTGCTTCCTTCGTTTCGTGGATTGTCTCGTTGATCACTGCCACTGCCTCGCGAAGCCGAGCAATAGCCTCCTTCGCTTCCGGTATGCGAATCTTTGTGTCCTCTTTCCGTTCGAGATCCGGAAAGTGCTTCATCTCGGCAAGAGACCGCGCCATGCTCAAGATGGCATCCTGGCCTTTTTCATCCTTCACCAAGTGAGGCCAAAGCCACAGGGTGAAATCACGTTTGCTTTGGTCGGCGTGCCATTGAAAGCTCTGTCGGATATTCTATGCTGCTGGAGAAACAGCCGGCAAGACGGCTTATACCAGAACGCCTTCAGCAGGGCGTCTTGAGTTAACTCGACGAACGATGGTGAAAGTCTCTTTCTCATGCGTTTATTTTGCCCCCTATCCGCGAACCAGCAGACGACTTGGCGCCAACGCCGAGAATCATCTGCTCGACGGTGTTGGATTCGGTGAAAGTCTCCATAGCCAAGCATTACCTATTGTTTCTTTGAGGTGTTTGGCGGAACTTGCTAGGAGAGCAGAGGCGTGCTCCGTTCGCTCATAGTTCGATAGCTCCTGTGACATTTCCTTTTGGAGAGCGGGTGTAGGAACGGTCAATCGCATCGAGCTGAACTGGCCTTTGTTAAGAATGGGGATGGCAGTACATCCCGCAGCTTTTCTAAACTCTTCCCGAAGGCTGCTCAGGAGATGATAGACGACCAACGGACTGTGTTCACCTTTGCAGATGACAGTGTTTATCTGCTGATTGGTCAGGCACCGTTTGCTCGCCATCGCAACCTTGCCAATCGTTGAGCCGATGCAGACCACCATGACCGAATCACACGGGATTGGGCGACCTGACTCCAGCCCTAACTCCGACACTCTCTTCTCAGTTTCGTCAACGTATCTCGCCTCATTGATGTCCGCAGGAGATACAAACAGATAGTCAGGCGGCTCGTAGTAGCTTGGCTCGTTAGTCCGAGGCGTCGTGCCGGTGATGATTTCTCCAAGGTCACGAATGCAGAGTTTTGTGACAGGGCCGGTACGGAGAATGTGATGAATCCACGATTGACGCATCGAGAACATTCGGGATCGCTCCAGCTCGTAGGTCTGTTGAACTTCATCCACCGCCCAGAGGATTCCCGCGATGCACCGCTGCTGGTCGAGTGGTGGGAGGGTGAACTCCTCGTTCTTAAGCGTCGTCCAATTGATGGTTGGGGAGAGCGAACCGACAGAAATCTCCACGGCGCGGTTCATGAAATTGTCGCTCGTCATGAGGAAAGGTAAAAACTCAGGCAGCACCAAGTCTGGATTCGCCCGCACGACCATCGCATGCGCCGAGCAAATCCCTTCCATCTCCGCCACGGCCAGCTTGCGCTGGTAAGCGCGGCGGCGGCCGAAAATGATGTCACCTATGCGGAAGCGGAGCTTCGTGCCGATGACATCGCTGCCCTTGCCCCAACGCCGGATGTGCAGGCTACCGGGGTCGATGTCGTCCAGCCCCACATAGATTTCCTCCGCCGCATTTGCTGGCTCCACGCGTTCATTGACACTATCCGCGAATGCACCAAACGGCAGGCGCTTCCACTCGTTGCGTTTGAGCCACGGGGGCAGCGTTTTGTTGATTGTCGCAGCAGCAGTGACTTCGGAGGGGGCGATGTTCTTTCCAAGCACGCTTTTCAGTGCGTTTCGGACTTCCGACGCTGAGCGGAGCCAAGCCGAGAGTGATTCCTCGACCGAGAAGCCATTAATAGCAGCATTGCTAGCCGTTGGGTGTCCATTCGCCGCAACATAGAGGGCAATATTGAGGCTACCACCTTGCTGAAGGATTTCCTCCACCGTCGCCACGCGGGCAAAGCCGGGTGCTTCCTTGAAGTCGCGATAGGCAGCGGCAATATGTTCAATATGGTCGCCCGTCAGGAAACTCTGGGCGCGTTCGCGCGTGACTTCGTTAACGGCGTTGACAAAGAGAATCCTGCCTTTGCGCCCCTTGGGCTTGGTCGCGCGGCAGATGACGATGCAGGCTTCCATCGGCGAGTTATAAAAGAGGTTCGGCCCGAGACCGAGGACACATTCGATAACGTCGGCTGCGATGAGTTTGCGTCGCATGTCCGCCTCTTCCTGGCGAAAGAGGACGCCGTGCGGGAATAGAATGGCGCAGCGGCCGGTTTTGCGCGCGAGGCTGGCAATGATGTGCTGCCAGAAGGCATAATCGGCCCGGCCCTGCGGCGGAGTGCCATAAAGGTTGCGCCCCCAGGGGTCGGAAGCGAAGGCGTCTCGGTCCCACTGTTTGATGGAATAGGGCGGATTGGCGAGACACGCATCGAAGCGCATGAGGCGGTCGCCCTCCACAAATTTCGGCTCGGAGAGGGTGTCGCCTCGCAGAATCTGAAAATTCTCGATCCCGTGGAGAAAGCAGTTCATCCGGGCAATGGATGATGTCATCAGGTTCCGTTCCTGACCATAGAGGCGTACGTTGCGCCACTCCTGGCCCTGGCGGCGCAGGTGGGGTCGTAGATGGATTCGCCCGGCTGCGGTTCAAGCATTTCCGTCATGAGATGGACTACAGTGCGGTTGGTGTAGAATTCGGCGGCGGTGTGCCCGGAGTCATCTGCGAATTTCTTGATGAGGTATTCGTAGCCTTGGCCCAGTTCGTCCTCGGGCAGATTTGCCAGGGTGAGTTCAAGCGAGTTTAAATGCTCGACGAGGTCTCGCAGCATGGCGTCTGCGAGGCGATCCTTGTTCGTCCACTGTGCGTCGCCAAAAATGCCGTAGAGCTTGTCGGGATTGGCAGTCTCGATAGCTCGCATGGCGGACTGGAGCGCCTGGCCGACGTTTTTGGCTGTCTGCCGCACCTTGCGCCAATGCGCCGCAGGCGGCACCTGGAAACGGTGGTTCTCCGGGTATGCCGCGAATTGGGTATCCCCGCCGGATTCCGCCAGTGCAGTCCGCGTCTCCTCGTCAAAGACATCGCACAGGCGTTTGTAGAAGAGGAGCGGAAAGATGAACTGCTTATAGTCGCCGGCGTCAATAGTGCCGCGCAGAAGCGTAGCGGCCCCCCAAAGGTAGGATTCAAGCTGCTGTTGGGTGATGCGGGAAACCACGGATTTTACGAATTTCACTGATTGGGCTTTTATCCTCATCGGCGCACCACACGCTTCCAGCGCAGATCTTTGTGATTGATAGATTCGCTCAATTCCCTGTGAATCATTTTGGCCGTGGTCATCCGTGGCATCCGTGGTTTAAATCTTTAAAAGTCCTTCACGCTTCAGTATCCCGATCAACCCATCCTCCGCTGCAAACGCCGCCTTGGCGCTTTCCTTGAGCCGATCCATTGCCTCTTCCACCGTGAGCACTTCCTGTTCGTTCTTCGGTTCGACGTAGCGCGGGATATTGAGATTCCAGTCATTGGCGGCGATGTCGTCGAGAGTCACAACGCGGGCCACGCCCTCTGCGTCCTGGTAGTCGCGATACCAACCGAAGATGCGCTCGACATGCTCGGGGAGAAGTTCGTTTTGCGCCCGCCCTGTCTTGAACTCTCGGGAGGCATCGAGGACGAGCACCTTTCTCTTCCGGGTCTTTGTCTTGCGCTGGCGTAAGACGAGTATGCAGGCCGCTAGGCCGGTACCGTAAAAAAGATTCGGGCCGAGGCCGATAACGGCTTCGAGCAAATCCATCTGGAGAATCTTCTTCCGTATCTCGCCTTCCTTGTTCATACGGAAGAGCGCACCGTGAGGCAACACTACGGCCATGCGACCAGTGGCGGGGGCCATGGACTTTATCATGTGCTGCACCCATGCATAGTCACCAGTCTTACCCGGCGGCATACCCGCGAAGTTCCTACCATAAGGATCGCCGGCCCAGACTTCCTCGCCCCATTTTTCCAGCGAGAAGGGTGGATTGGCGATGACGCAATCGAAGGTGGCAAGGTTGTCCCCGGAGAAAAACGCCGGCTGGCGCAGCGTGTCGCCCCGCACCACCTGGAAATCCGAAGCGCCGTGCAAAAAGAGGTTCATCCGTGCGATGGCGGAGGTGGTGAGGTTCTTCTCCTGCGCGAAGAGTTTGCCCCAGAGAGTGCGGTCGTCACCGTGATTCGCGCGGACGTGGTGAACGGCCTCCAGCAGCATGCCGCCGGTGCCGCAAGCTGGATCGTAAATCGATTCGCCTTCCTTGGGATCGAGGATGTTCACCATCAGCCGCACTACCGAGCGCGGAGTGTAAAACTCGCCCGCCTTCTTGTTCGTGGCGTCGGCGAACTTCTTGATTAGGTACTCGTAGGATTGGCCCAGGATGTCGGCCTGTGCCGCCTGGTTACCGAGCCCGATGCGTGAAAAATGCTCGATGAGATCACGGAGCAGTGAATCGGGCAAGCGGTCCTTGTTAGACCAGGCTGCGTCGCCGAAAATACCGTAAAGCGTCTCCGGGTTCGCCTTCTCGATGCAGCGCATCGCCTTTTGCAGCGCTTGGCCGACGTTGGCCGCCACCACTCGCACGTCGCTCCAGTGACAGCCCTTCGGAATCTGAAAGCGGTAATTCTGCGGAAACTGCGCGTATTCCTCGTCACCGCCTGATTCAGCCATAGCTGCCGCATATTCCTCGTCATACACATCCGAGATGCGCTTGAAAAAGAGCAGCGGGAAGACGTAGGTCTTGAAGTCGGCTGCATCTACCGGCCCTCGCAGGATGTTGGCCGATTCCCAGAGGTGGTTGGTTAGGGTGGCAAGTTCCATATCTTCCCTCAGTTATGTCGGCTGAGGCATCAATCCGGCCTGTGAGGGATGGCGGTCAGGATCGGGGCGCAACAACAGAAAAAGGCAATGCAAGCCGTCATACTTCCTCATCCATGCGACAGAACGCCTTACCGAGCCATTTATCTTTGTAGACAGTAGATATCAATATTAATTCATCTAACCACAATCACAAACTGATGTCCATTGATCTGTCATAGGAGGTCGGGACAGTTTGTTACAGGACTTGAGGACTGAGATTTTACTTTTGCCTTTTTACTTTTTACTTTTGCCTTCATTGTCCCCCCGCCAATGCCTCCTCACTCCCTAATTCCGTCTTCCGTCTCCCGCCCAGACACTTAGAATCCGAGTTCACCAATGACTTCGGGTACTCTCAACAACCGTAGTAATCATCTTCCATCCGGCACGCCGGATTTGGCGCTTGCAGACATTTAGAACCGTAATTCGCCTATGAATTCAGGTACTCTCAGGAAATGTGGTAATTAAGTAATCCGGAAATTTTGCTTTTCACTGCTTCTGTTCGCTATCCATACCCCGCTGCTTCGTGCTCACCCGCTCGCTGATAAATGCAAGCCTTCGGCCTTGCGGGTTGCAGGCGGCTCAGTCGTCAGTCCTCAGCACTCAGTCCTGAGTTAATGCGGTTTCTATTGCCGCTTCTGGATGCCGCTTCTCGTTGCCGTTTGGCAGGTCCAAATCATCCAGCGTTATAATATTGCCTGATTGGTTTCATCTGTGTCTGGGATTGAGGGATTTGATCATCTGGCGGGTTAAGGGTTTCCACTCAGTCCTCAGTCCTCAGTCCTCAATCCTGAATTCAGGGGACCCGGCGACTTTTGTCTTTGCTGATCACTGTTCATTGTATTTGGATTGTATTTTCAATCAAACGAAGTGTCGGGCAATCGGTTTCAGGTCGGAAACAACGCGTCACTCGCAACTCGCAACCCCGAACGAAGTTCGGACCTTTGGTTTCGAACAGCGTCTCTTTGAAAATCGCATAAAGGTGAGCCAACGAATTACGGACATGAAATCCCAGCAACCGTTCACCCCCGGCCCAGAAGCACTGCCTGTTCCCGTGCAGCGGTAATGGCGCCATGCAGCCGCTCGCGAAGCAGTTCAACCGGCGGGAGTTCGGTCAGGTATTCGGCGATCCGGATCGACTTCTCATCGAGTTGCAGCAGTTCTACCTGCTCGACATCGGCCCCGGCGCAGAGGATGAGGCCTATGGGCGATTCTTCGCCCGGCGCCCGCTCGTGTTTGTCCAACCAGCGCAAGTACAGCTCCATCTGGCCGGTGTGGGCAGGCTGAAAGGCTTCCAGCTTTAACTCTATCGCAACCAGGCGTCGAAGCAGGCGATGATAAAAGAGAAGGTCAAGGTAGAAATCGTCTCTGCCGATGCTCATCCGCTTCTGCCGTGCAACAAAGCTAAAGCCGCTTCCCAGCTCAAGCAGAAAACGCTCCATTTCCCTCAAAATCGCTGCCTCCAAGTCTCTTTCGCTGTAGGCCCCGGACAGCCCCAGGAAATCAAGCAGGTATGGGTCTCTAAAAACCAGTTCCGGTGTCATTCGACCGTCATCCCGCAGGGCTGCCAGTTCCTGCCGTATCAGTTCCTCGCTGTTTTTCGACAGAGCGGTGCGTTCAAACAGCATTCCGCCGATCTTCTGCCGCAGGGTGCGCACGCTCCAACGTTCGACGCGGCACATTTCGGCGTAGAACTCGCGGGCCAGGTGGTCTTTGAGAGGGAGTAGCGCAAGGATATGGGTCCAGCTCAATACTTGTGTCAGTGATACAACAATTCGCTCTTCGGGAAATAGCTCGGCGAAACGCACCATGCGGGTAAGCGCGGAGTAACTGAAACCTTTACCGAACTCCTGCTCCAATTGTTGCGACACCGTCACAAGAATCCGCCGGCCGTACTCGGCCCGACCATCGCTGAGATTTTCATCCAGCAGGCGCTTGCCTATGCGCCAGTACAGAATGGTCAACTCGGCATTAGCCGCCGTGGCAAAGCGAGTGCGAACAGTCTCGATGAGGGTACGCAGTTCGCTAATGAGTTTGGGCCCTTGAACGGTTGCTCTGTTGGACACATCCTCGGTCATGCAGACAGTCCCCAATCATGGTCAAAATTCAGTCGGTGAAGACCTTCAATTCGGCATCTCAATACGATCAGCCGCAAATTGAAGGATATTCGCCTCGCGGTCTAAGAGCGGTTTTAATTTTCGTGGTGACAAAAAGCTCCAGGTCCTCGCCGCGATCCTCTTATGACCGATGCAATGTAATCGGTTCCTCACCTCCCAGTTTGATCTCACCTGTTTAAGACGCTCGAATTCGGCACGGGCCTCGGTGGATCGTGCGCCAAGAAAAACGTTGTCGGCCAACCACCATTCGGAACGCTTGTGATAAACACCCCTTAGATAGGTCACACCGCTTTCGCGCAAACAGGCGGCTGCCTTCTCCGCCGCTCACCTTCGGCTATTCTGCTGGAATTGCAGCGGCTATCTTGCCCTTCAGTTCCTTATCCATCTTCGGCTTTCCATGTTTTGGCTGGTCCCTTATACTATTGCAGCGTCGTGTTGATACGCAACCAATTCTTGTCCTTGCTTTTGACGTGCGAGGGAGAATTCATGATGCGGTCCGTATAAACTCAAATGATGCGCGAAGCTTTGAACATAGGAATGAATGAATGGGAGTGAGGCAGACATTTAGAACCCGAGTTCACCAATGACTTCGGATACTCTCAACAACCGTAGTAATCATCTTCCATCCGGCACACCGAATTTGGCGCTTGCAGACATTTAGAACCATAATTCGACTATGAATTCAGGTACTCTCACGAAATGTGGTAATTAAGTAATCCGGAAATTTTGCTTTTCACTGCTTCTGTTCGCTATCCATACCCCACTGCTTCCTGCTCACCCGCTCGCTGATAAATGCTCCCTTCGTTGGGGTCTGCGGGTTGCGGGTCATGGGGGCCACTCAGTCCTCAGCACTCAGTCCTGAGTTAATGCCGTTTCTATGTAAGCGTCCGGCCAACCCCATCTTTCAAGGATGCTTGGACCGTGTCATGATCTTTTCGTAAGGCTTGGCAAGCACGGTTCAGGAGGCGGCAAAGAGCTCATGGTCCGCATTTTGTGGTAGAAGCGC